>Ga0098059_1000010_pt1 | contig 295998 bp, 279 predicted proteins | sample 20_taG_FD_92580 | JGI IMG/M metagenome (GOLD analysis project Ga0098059, IMG submission 92580) | Marine viral communities from the Subarctic Pacific Ocean - 20_ETSP_OMZ_AT15318 metaG | ecosystem: Environmental > Aquatic > Marine > Oceanic | place: Subarctic Pacific Ocean | collected 2015-01-19
AAATACAAATACAGATATGAACAATAGGAAGAAAGATCCCAAGGGGGATCTACATCCTTATTATAAATTACTGGAAAACAATCACTTAAACCATTAAACTGACGGCTATGGCCAGCTGGCGGACATCGCTACAGCCCAACGCTGGCCCGCCTTTTTGTACTCCTGCCCGCCCTCTTCGAGCAAATATTATTTGGTCTTGAAGGTTTGTAGTATTAATCAAGAGAAGCGTAACAAAAGAAAACTTTCGTACTAATTAATTTTATCCTATCAAGAAATTAGAATAATATGAACGAATCTATTTGCTAAGTTCATTAATGGCTAACTCCCCCAATTTCGCTGAAAGCGAAAAAGCGGGCTGGAGGGTAAAAAGGCGGGCAGGCGTTGGCATTTGCGGGAAGTAGCATCTTTTTACCTAGATTTTTTGCATACTTTTTCATCAATGGAAAAAGTATGAATGGTTAAGCTAGAATTATCATGCAAAAATCAGCAATTTAATGCTTAATTCTGCTCTCTGGGAGACCATAACACAAAGAAAAAGTGCTCTTAAATCAATAAAAGCGGTATTATAATTTTACCAAGGAAAACAGGTGATCGATCAGTCTCTCCTAAAACTTTTACTAATCGCTTTCTTCTTCCTTCTAATGTTAGCTCTGAGTATCTCATCCAACATCAAGCTCAGTAAAATACATAAGCCAATGATTAAAGGAACTAAAATATTGTCTCCTAAGAAATCTAAAGCCAATGCAACGCAAATAATAGCAATATTAGTGGCTATCATTATTAAGGTGGTGCCTGAATGACTAAAACCTAAGCGCATAAGAATATGATGCAAATGCGTTTTATCAGGTGAAAAAGGAGATTTCTTTTTCATAGCTCTGGAGATAAATACTCTTAGCGTATCAAAAAGTGGAATAATAATAACAGAAATAGCAACCGCCACAGAAGAAGTCAGTTTAAAAGGAGTTTCTTCTGGTAAATAGTGATTATAATCGATAAATTTTATAGAAACTACAGCCAAGGCAAAACCGATTAAGAGCGCACCTGTGTCTCCCATAAAAATACGGGATGGTTCCCAGTTGAAATTAAGGAAAGCTATTAAAGCCCCAATAAATGCAAAGCAAACCATAGAATAGTAGGTCTGACCTACTAAAAAGAAATAGATTCCAAAAAAGAAGAAGGCAATAATACCAATACTGCTGGCTAAACCATCCAATCCATCTATTAGGTTGTAGGAATTGGTAATCACTATTAAAGTAAATAATGATAAAAAGAAGCTGATTAGATAAGGAAGTTCTTCTATTGTAAACATCCCATACAATGAATTTAATTTTATATCCATTAAGAAGATCACCATGCAAGAAGATAAAAGCTGTGCCGCTAATTTAACAGTAGGCCTAACTGGTACTAAGTCATCTCTTAAACCAACAATGAACATAATGCCCATAGCGCCATAGAAAAACTTAAAGCGCTGCAAACCCGGCAAAGGCATCCATATCAATAAGGCTATAATTACTCCTAAAAATATGGCAATCCCACCCATAGAAGGAGTGTCACCAGAATGGATTTTCCTTCCTCCTGGCTTATCCATGATATTTTTCTTTTTAAAAAAACCAATCACCAATGGCGTTAGCAAAAAGGTTAGAATAAAAGAAGTAATTAAACTAGCTAGGGTTTGGGGCATGTTTAAAATTTGATAAATCTACAACTTTAGCTTTATCCCAATCAATTTGGTCATCAGCCATTAACAGATCAACAAATTTAAAGTCTTTTGGGGAATTATCTAATATTTTTACTTGACCTTTTAAGTAACCACTACAATTGTTTAAATTTTTTAGCATAATTATTTACAGGGGAAAACAATTACAACAAAATCAGCTTGCTTTAAAAGCAAGCTGATTTTGTTATGATAATTTAGTGAAGGCACAGTGTATTTTCAATGGATCTATCCTAAAACTATTTATTTTAATTAAATCTAACCCAGACTAAAGACAACTAATTTTGTTCATGGAGTTTTGACCTTAATATCTTTTTGTACAAGATCACTAATACTTTCTTCGGTAGTATTCTCATGGGAAGTCTAATAATTAAAAATCTTAGAAATTCAATTGCAGAAAAGAAGCCCATTGAATAAACTCTTTTGGCGAAGTAATATTCCCTCTTAAAGTAACTAACGCCTTTCCTCCTTCCAATCATATCATTCCCTATCCTCGCATAAACTAAAGGTTGTTGCAAATTTCCAAATTTAGCACCGTTTTGCAGTAGTTTACACCAAAGGTAATAGTCCTCAAAATTTAAAACATTTTCATACGCCCCATGTTTTAGTAAAGTTGATTTTCTATAAAGGACAGCCATATGATTCATTGGACTTCTCCATTTCGCAAACCTGACGATCTTATTGTGTTGATATGGCACTTTTTTTATTATATTTAAATCCCCAATACTATTGTTGAATTCAATTACATTTGAACTACAAACATCTAAATCTTCAGAAACTAAGTATTCCAGTGAACATTGTAATCTGTCTTGATGATTAATATCATCTGTATCAAACCTTAGAATATATTCATTTTGAATTTTTCCAATACCGATCTTAAGCGCCTCCCCTAAACCTACATTATTTTCTAGCCTGTAAATGTTTAGTAATTTAGAATATTTATTTTTTGAGATAACCTCTTCATGCTCTTGTAGAATCGGTCCATCGATCATAAGAACTATCTCATCTAATTCATATGTTTGTTTCAATAAACTATCTAAAGCTTGTTCAAGAAAGATTGGTGACTCTTTAATATATAATGATCCTAATGCTGAAACTTTGATTTTGTTGCTTATCATTTATTCTCGTTTATTATCTAATCCTATTGCAAAAACTTAAACTTTTTTTGGCAAATAACATCATAGAAGTTGTATTTCATTTTGATCTTCCAGTGTGCGGTCTTTAAAAAATAGAATGACATTAAAAAATGAAAATATTACTACTCCTGAAAATCGTTGAAGGGTGGATTCGAACATAGAAATAAAAATAAACGAAATTAGGAAAATAAAGTGGTATTGATTTCTCCTTTTTAAAGATCTCATTAATATAAAAACTATTGAGGTCAAAAAAGCCAATAAACCTGCTACACCCATGCCAACAAAGATTGTAATAAAAGAATTATGAATACCGAATTGATTTTTATATAAATAGCTATAATTATTTCTTTTATATGTAGTTAGCATACTATCCATCTCATTCCCAAGACCGACACCAAACCAAAAATTATCTTTTCCTGTAATTATTGCTTGTCTCCATATTGCAAGCCTTGTAGTTAGACCATTATTAGAATTGCCAATGTTTGGATCAGTACTTTTTTCAAAAACCTCAATTAAATTAAAGCTATATTCTCTATTAGGGACTTTTTGAAAGGAAAGTACGTAAACTGATAAGACTGAAAAAAGTACTAAAAAAGAAATAATCACTCCTAATACATATTTATTATGCTTATGGTTGATAATTAATAAGCAAAGAAATGATGACAATGATATTATCACTACACCTCTGGAGTTTAAAATAAAAATCATAAATATGAACCAAAAAATCAAAATCCACGAGACTATTGTTTCCGGCTTTTTTGTAAATCCCTTTTGAATTTTAAACAACAGTATAATAGCTATTAAAAAAATCAACGCGACATAAGTAGGATGCCCACTAACTGGTTGAACCAGATGAGTATAAAAAAAATATTCCTCAGGTAAGTTCCAAAAATGAGGTGTGAAAAAGTAATTATATATGGAACTGCAGGTAAGTACCAGTGATAAAACAAAGGTTGAAATGACGAATACCTTTTGAATAGAAATTTTAATGCTATTAATTAGTTCCCTGTTCGAAAAGTAAATAAGAGGTAAAAAGAATATTGAAAGTTGAGTCTCAAGTTTAGCGAAAGATCTATCATTGAATGAAAAGATTACAGATAGAAGGGAAATAAAGAATAGCAGAGAAAATATACTAAAATACCTAAGATCAAAATTATTACGTAGTGGTTTTTCCTTTATAAGATTAAAAAACGAAATTGTACTTAGAGCGCCAATAATAATTCCTATTTCGGTTCTCATGATTGAATTAAAAGGAAGAACGGCAGTAAAAATAATCACCAATAAGACCGTGACTTTTTTAAGATTGAAGTACATCTTTATAAATATTATGATATTGCTTGAACATAGAATCAAGTGAGTAATCCCGCATACATTTCTGATATAACTCGTCTGTTAGTTTGGATCTATTTTGTTGAGATTTAATCATAGCTAATTTAAAAGATTCCTTTGAATTTAATTTGAAGAACGAGACTTGCGTTTCATCAAACATTTCTCTAAAAGTTGGAATATCTGAGCAGATAATTGGTATTTTGTTAAGTCCAGCCTCAATTAAACTTAATCCAAAGCCTTCAAATCTAGAAGGCATTGCAAAATAATCGAAGAATTTGTAGTAGTTATAAGCATTATTCCTGAACCCTAAAAACAAACATTGATCCAGCACATCCAATTTAATGGCATTATTTATTAAATCGTTCTTAACCTTTCCATCTCCAATTATAATAAACCCTAGTGTGGAATCTGTCTGTAAATAATCTATAACAATGTCCAATCCTTTAGTTTTCGTAAGAACACATATTGATCCAACAATATGTTTGTATGATTTTTGGAATTTTGTTATTTGTTCCAAATCATCAACCTCAATTGACTTGATAGTAATTTTCCTAATACCATTATATGCAAAAGTAAGTTTTTTAATGTCAATGTACTTTTCATAATATTTCATCATGGTATTTGTCAATGAAACGATTCTATCAGCTTTTTTCCAGAGTTGAATCCATAGATAACCAAATAAAATTGAGTAAACCGAATTATAGGAGTACTTAAGATCTTCGAAAACAAAATTATGCGCTGTAATTACATGCTTCTTAATACGTGCCCGATTTTTATACGCCCAAAAATCTGGCCTTATTCCATTGGTATGAATAATATCATATTCTTCAGGAATAATTTCTGAGATATGATGAATCCTGCACTCGAAATCTAACTCTTTCACTTGATCAAAATAAAATAAACTATATTCTACCTGGTTATGATTTTCTATTAAAAGTGAGGCGTCAACAAGATTTTTAACAACTTTTACAGGACCTTTATTGGCTAAAGAAGGAACTATTATGGCTACTTTAATCATAATCAGCTATTTGTTTTCCCCATTGCATTAGTAACACCCAAAAATATACATATGATTACAGAAGTAAAAACGTGACCTGCTGTAATGGAAGTGAATAGTAAGAAAACGTTCGATGCGAATAAGCCTCTATTTAATTGTAGTTTATCCACTGGATAATCTTTACATTTAAGTGATTTATATATCATTTTCAAAAACAAATAATAAATCAATATCACTCCTATTATTCCATAAAAAAAAAACAGATCAAACGGGTCTATTTCTGCTCGTTTTCCCAATTCCATCAAAAAGTCTCCTGTTCCGTAACCAAAAATATAATTTAAGAAAGAAAAATTCTCATTAGAGAAGTCTAGACCATTTTTTACAAAAACGTCTCTCCTAGACAACAAAAATGTTAAAATCGAATCATTCTTAAATTGGTTATAAAACGTAAGATACCTATCCCAAAAGTTTGATTTGATGCTATATAGGAGCGCTATTCCAAATAACAATACTATCAAAAAACCATTTATAAAAACCATCTTCAAGTCGCGGATTTTTACAATTGATTTAGTCACAACATTTTTTATTGTAGGAAAGTAGATCAATAAAACTGTGATCATTACTAGACCTACAATACTTGCTTTTGTATTTAATAAAAACGCTAAGAAAAAGAAATAAATTAAATAGCCAAAAAATTTTATTTTGCTTTTCCCCCATGTGAATGATAGTACAAAGGCTGCAATTATACATGTAAGTGTACTTATATCATTTCCAGCATTAAAGAAGCCTCTAGTACCCAAACCACCTGCCCTTTGGGCATTTCCAAAACCAAAATAGCCCAGAATCAAGTTTGCTGATATTATATAAAATGAAATCCATATAAAATTATAAAAGAACTTAGAATCTAAATTGCCTTTTTTGTTTTCAGAGTATAAGTAAAATCCTATGGGGAAGAGTATCGTAAGCCTAATCGCTTCTGAAATACTTTCAATAAAAGAAAAAATACTTTCAGAAAAGAAAGAAGATATGAAAAATGGAATGCTTAGAAACAAGGAATACACAAACCATTTCTTCGATGAGATCAATAAACATAAATATGCTAAAATCAATAAATAAACCTTGTGTAGGCCAGAGAAATTTATGTCTACGTTTTTAACCAATATCCAAATAATTGTTTCAAATAGAAGAACAAGAGCAATATTCCAATTTAAAAAACCTTTCACCAAAGTATTTAAATTATCTTTCATAATTCTATTAGCGCATTTACCTCATTTATTTCTGCCTCAAACCTTTGATTCCAAGTCCATAACTTCGCATTAGCCACTTCTTTTAGGTTTTCTGAAATAGCTTTTAAAATATCTTGATTTTCTATTAAGTCTTTTATATCCGCAGCAATTCTTGAATAATCAGCTTCCCCTAATTCTTGATTTATTTCATAAATTAATCCATTGAATTTGTGTTGAATCCAAGATCCTGTATCACCGTTATTTAAAGTAATAATGACCTTATTCATTCTCACAGCTTCTAGTAATGGATTGCCAACATTTGAGATTGTATCCATTGATAAGAAGAATTTTGATAGATACAGAAAATAAGGAACATCTTCATTTCTCTGAGACCCAACCATTAAAACATTCTCCTCTAAGCCACATTTATTTATTAAATTACTTAAATTTTGCTCTTCTGCTCCTGATCCTAATACTAAATACCTAAGATTTCTGATTTTGTAATCATTGACTAAACTGTTGATAATTCTTATACTTCTGTCCACTCTCTTTTGTGGAACTAACCTAGATACTGAGCAAAAATAAATGTACTCCCCATCAAAATATTGTTGCTTAATAGTCGCAAGCTTTTCAGCCTCTAGTTCTGGCAAATTAACACCATTAGTATAAAATTTTAATGGTGTTTTATTACCTAACTCTTTCATTAATACATTACCACCAGTACCATCATTAGTCATAATACAAAGGTCGGCATTAGTACTTAGTCCAAAGAAATACATCCAATTAGTAAACTTTCTGATAAACATACCTTCTTTCTTCCATTTATCTACATAAACACCTTGCACCCTAATTACAAATTTAACATTCTTAAAATAACCTAACTTTCTAAGAAGTCTGAAGGCTAAAATACCATATAATTCATACCCATAAATTATATCAAAATCTACTTTTTTTGATAATTTTGATCCTTTAATAGCTAATAATATTATTAAAATAAAGTTTCGAATTCGAAAAAAGATGGCTAACCAGTATTTGTTATTTATCAGCCCATGTATTTTTGAAAGAGGTAAGTTAAAACGATATACCTTTGCCCCTGGTATTTCAATAATAGGTTCATAAAAATAGTCTCCATTTTTAGATGTATCACGTCCAACAACATAGTGGACATCCCAACCTGCAGACACATAAGCTTCCGGAGTTTTTCTAATAACCTGAATTGATTTTTTTTTAAAGTCAATCCCTGAGAGAAATAATACTTTTTTTTGTGAATCCATTTCTTAGATATTTGTTTTAAATTAACCCTTATAAGTTGCCGTTATAGTGACTCAAAATATAATTAATGATTAAATGGGCTGTATTTCCCTTTCCGTATAATTCAGTATTAGTTTTGGCATCATCTTTTAATGCATATGATACCATTTTCTCAAGTTGCTCAAAGTCAGTAACTAATTGATTCCAACCATTATCTATTAGTTCAGTCCACTCTGTCTCATCTCTTAAAGTCAGACAAGGAACACCGTGAAAATACGCTTCCTTTTGAACCCCTCCTGAATCAGTGATAATTAATGAAGCATTGCTCTCTAGCAAAACCATATCTAGATATCCTAAGGGCTCAATAAAATTAATATTCTTGTAAGAATCCAAAAGTCCCTCAGCTTCTAATGACTTCTTCGTCCTCGGATGTAATGGCAAAAGAATTGTATTTGATTTAGCAAGTTTGTTTAAGTTATCGAATATTGATATTAGTCTTGTAGAATCATCTGTATTTTCAGCGCGATGTATTGTACATAAAAAATAGTTCTTGCCACTAATTTCAGGATGAATATTCTTTAGTGATTTCTTTTTAGCTAACTCTGCAAAAAACAAAGCCCCATCATACATTATGTCCCCTACATTAAAGATTTTATTCTCTTTTATGCCCTCTTTTAAAAGGTTCTGAAAACCGGTAGTGGTAGGAGTAAATAACAATTCTGATATGTGGTCAGTAAGAATTCTATTTTGCTCCTCTGGCATTCGCATATTAAAAGACCTGAGCCCAGCCTCAATATGAATTACAGGTATATTTAATTTGGAAGATGCAAGTGCTCCAGCTAAAGTCGAATTTGTATCTCCATATACGAGGAGGTAGTCTGGCTTTTCTTTCAAAATTACCTCTTCAATTTTAATTAGCATTTCTCCTGTTTGGCTCCCGTGAGAACCTCCCCCAATTCCCAATGAATAGGTAGGTTTCGGTATATCTAATTCCTGAAAAAACACATCTGACATATTCGAATCATAATGTTGACCAGTGTGTACAATTACTTCATCAACTGAAGCAATTAAAGCAATCTCTCTTGAAAGAGATGATGCCTTAATAAATTGTGGTCTAGCACCTATTACCGTTAATATTTTCATCCTTATTTTAAAATTTAATGTTTAATTTCTTAGAGATTAAAATTATTTAATTTTTTTTGCAGGATTTCCCGCTATTACCGAACCCTCCTCCAGAAAGCTCTTGGTAACAATTGAGCCAGCACCAACAATGCATTTATTTGCAATCTTTACACCTGGCAGAATGATTACATTTGAACCGAACCACACATCATCTCCAATAACTATCGGATTGTTTGAAGTTGATTTTGATAAGTCAGATGAGTCATGATTACTGCTTACCATCCTCAAACCGGGCCCAAACAAAAAATTTCTTCCAATTTGTATACCATTTAAGGCTTGTATATAATATGATGTACTCAAAATAAAGCTTTGAATAGTTTTTTTATCTTTATAGAATTTTACGTTTTGGAAACAAATTACTCTAGAGGTATAATTAATTTGGATGCCAGCTTTTGAATTTAGCCTTAAAATTCTTTGAAAAAGAAAATTAACGAAAAGTACAGGGATCGGTATTGATCCTATAATTCCCCAGTCGATATTATTTCTTAGTGTAGTAGAAAAACGAGACAAATATATAATAGTGCTCTTAAATATACTTTTCATGAGTCTTTTTTTAATTCATAGTAAATATATCCACAAACTATAAGATATGCCGAGGCCATTACCCAAGAGTAGATGGATAAAAGATATGGAAGAGAAAGTCCAAAATAATAACCCGAAAACCAAACAGAAAAAGAAAAAGTTAAAATAAGTATATGGCTAACCAACTCCCCTTTTTGTTTCTCTAAAGAAATTAATGTTACTGAAAGTGTAGAAACAATTAACCTAATAGCCATTAATGGTATCAATATTTTAGCAAATTGACCTGCTGCTGCCCATTCCTCCCCAAAAATGAGAACAAAAACATCTTCAATTAAAAAGTAACAAGGGACAAAAATTAGAAAACTGAAAATCATTAGCTTTTTAAATGTAGAATGAAACACATTTAATCTATCATTCCTATTTTCTTTCACCTCCGTTAACTTCTGAAGATATACTTGACCAATAGATGTCCCAATTAAAGCAATAGGTAAACCCAAATACTTATATGCATATGAAAATTGACCAACGGCAGCTAAACTAAAGATGTATGAAATAAAGAAATTAGGCAGAGTCATTGAAAAGTTATTCAAGAAAATACCCCAAATTGAAAATTTCGGGAAGTTGATGTACCTTTTCGCTAATGCAAATAAGAAAGACACCTTCGTTTTTTTTATTACATTAAAATATAATAGTATCGGTTTAGACATTTTCATATTGCCAAAGAAAAAAGACAACGTCTGACCTATTATTAGGCCGCCTGAAGTGAATTTTAACAGCCCAATTGTTAACTGAGACAAACCTCCTCCTAACGATCTCATAACATTTGATCTTGAAATAATGTTAAATTCTTTTTGTCTAACATTAAAATATGTAAATGAATTAAAGGTTCCTGTCATAAATATACTAAATGGTACGAGTAACAACCAACCAGACAATTCAGGGTCACCAAAAATATTGGCGATCTCATCTGACCAGAATATTAATACAAAAAATGATAGCAAACTTACTGCAACGCATATTAAGAATGCAAGCATAGTTACTCTAACAGATTCCTCCAATTTTTTAGGCAAAATGATAGCCAACTCATATCTACCATTTGAGATAGCACTTAACACTTGCACAATTGACAAATAGATGGATAACCTACCAAACTCTGTTGGTGAATAAATTCTTGAAAGAAAAGGTGCTAAAATTAAAGGTATTAATTGTGCTAACGCAGTACCAGTAATTAATGTAAGGACATTTTTAGTGAATTCGGATGAAGTAAAATGCTGCCGTATTTTAGAAAAGACCCTCAACTTTACTTATACTTAGAAAAAAGGATGTTTTGAAAGTCCTTTTTTAGCAAAAGGATGGTAATCACCTTTTAATCCAATCGGTTCTGCATGTCTAATATCATGCACAATATTGATTGCCGTTTTAGCTTCTTCCAGTCCAAATCCCCCACCATTTAAAATATCTTGATATGTCAACGTATGCAAGTCTGTAAAGCCACCACTAAATTCAATTTCTTCCCCTTCAATTGTAATCGACCTAAAGGTTCTCATACCTTTAGCTTTTATTTCATCTGGAATAGTATCGTAATTTATACTTAAAAACCACCTTACATTCGCTTGCTCTAATTCCAAAACTCCGGCTGCTCTATCATGCGTATGGATATTTACTGTATTCTGCTTAACTGAACCAAACACCCAAGTCAGCATATCATAAAAATGGACACCTATGTTTGTGGCAATCCCACCAGATTTTGTAATATCTCCCTTCCAGCTTGTGTAATACCAACTTCCCCTAGAAGTCAAATAGGTCAAGTCAATATCATAGACCTTATCTTTGGGGCCATTTTCTATTTTCTTTTTTAATTCGATTATACTAGGATGTAATCTAAGCTGTAATACATTATAAACTTTTTGGTTTGTTTCCTTTTCTATTTCCTGTAGTGCATCAATGTTCCAAGGATTCAATACTATAGGTTTTTCACAAATCACATCTGCACCTTGTCTCAATCCGAATCGGATATGACTATCATGCAAGTAATTAGGAGAACAGACGCTGACATAATCAACCTTTGTTCCTTCTCTTTTCAGTTTATCAACATGTCGATCAAACCTTTCAAACTCTACAAAAAAATCAGCATCGGGGAAATTACTATCTATAATTCCAACACTATCAAAAGGATCGTATGCCGCAACAAGATTGTTATTTGTTTCCTTCATAGCCTTCATGTGTCGTGGTGCTATGTAACCTGCTGCTCCTATAAGTGCAAAATTTTTCATATTATAATTTATTTACCTTATTATCCTCTAGTTTATACTTTTCACTACTTTCTGGGCAAATAGCTATGTTTTGTTTGTCAAATTCCAATCTATGACCAAACTCACTCATCCAACCTATTTGTTTTGCAGGGTTTCCTACTACTAAAGCATAATCGGATATTTCTTTAGTCACTACAGCACCAGCCCCAATGAATGCAAATTTCCCAATATTGTGCCCACAAACTATGGTCGCATTAGCACCAATACTTGCTCCTTTACCAACATGAGTTTTCGAATATTCACCTCTTCTATTAACTGCACTTCTTGGGTTTGTCACATTTGTAAAAACCATACTTGGCCCTAAAAAAACATCATCATCGCAAGTTACTCCTGTATAAATAGAAACATTGTTTTGCACTTTAACATTTTCACCCAATACAACTTCTGGTGAAACTACTACATTTTGTCCAATATTGCAGTTTTTACCTAGCTTACAATTTTGCATGATGTGAGAGAAATGCCATATTTTACTTCCCTCACCAATGACGCATGGCTCATCAATTACAGCAGTTTCATGTGCAAAATATTTCAAATCTTTCATTCAAATGATTTTAAAGTGCTGCAAATATATTCTAATTGATTTTTATCCAATTCTGTATGCATCGGTAAAGATAAAACTTCATCACATAATTGTTCTGAAACCGGAAAATCACCTTTTTCCGCCAATCCGCTATATGCTTTTTGCAAATGCAATGGAACTGGATAATAAATCATGGATGGGATTCCTTTATCCTGTAAGTATTCTTTTAAATTATCTCTTTTACCGTTTTTAACTTTTATAGTGTATTGGTGAAATACATGTGTGCTATCTTCAAATCTAGCAGGGGTTTCAATCCAATCTACCACTGAAAGAGATTGGTCATAAAATTTTGCAGCATTTTGTCTCCTGCCTATATAACTATCTAATTCTTTTAATTTAACTCTTAAAATTGCTGCTTGAACAGTATCTAATCTAGAATTTACCCCAATCACATCATGATAGTATTTCACTTTTTGTCCATGATTGGCAATCATTTTGATATTTTCAGCTAGTTCATCGTTATTAGTAAAAATAGCTCCTCCATCTCCAAAACAGCCTAAGTTTTTGGAAGGAAAAAAAGATGTGACACCAATATGACCTATGTTCCCTGCTTTTTTACCTTTATATTCTGATCCAATTGCCTGAGCGACATCCTCAATTACGTAAAGGTTATTTTTTTCAGCAAATTCATTTATTGAATCCATATTAGAAACTTGACCAAATAAATGAACGGGAACAATTGCCTTAGTTCTATTAGTTAAAATCTGATCTAATTGACTTACATCAATATTAAATGTATCTGGTTCTACATCTATAAAAACTGGTTTTAGTTGTAATAAAGCAATTACCTCAGCTGTTGCAACGTAGGTAAAAACCGGAACTATCACTTCATCGCCAGGCTTCAAACCTAAAGCCATCATGGCAATTTGAAGACCATCAGTTCCATTAGCAACGCCTATAGTATGCTGTGAATTATTCCATTGAGATAATTCATTGGTAAATTCTTGAACATCTTTACCCTTAATAAAAGCAGTAGTGTCCAGAACATTTGCAATAGCTTGGTCTACTTCTTTCCGAATATTTTTCAATTGACTGCTTAGGTCAACCATTTGAATATTAATCATTTACAATCTTTTATCTGCTTTACCTCTTTCAAAAAATCCTTTAATGTCGTAAGAGACTCCATTACTATTCAAATGGTTGGATAAATTGAAATCTTTAAATTCTTTATGTGAAACTGCTAAAACGATAGCATTATAATCTGAGCCTGGTTTCTCTATTAGGTCAACTCCATATTCGTGTTTTACCTCTTCTTTATCGGCCTGAGGGTCGTAAGTTTCTACTTGTATTCCGTAAGATTGAAGTTCTTTAATTACGTCAATTACCTTACTATTTCTAATATCGGGACAATTTTCTTTAAAAGTGATACCCAAGACCAAAGCTTTTGACCCTTTGATCACAGAACCTTTTTGAGCCATTAACTTGACTACTGAACTGGAAACGTGAGCTCCCATGTTATCATTAATCCTTCTTCCTGACAATATTACCTGTGGATGGTAGCCTAATGATTCTGCCTTATGAGTTAGGTAATAAGGATCTACCCCTATGCAATGACCACCAACTAAGCCTGGTTTAAATGGTAAGAAATTCCATTTGGTACCAGCTGCTTCTAATACATCGGCTGTATCAATGCCCATTTTATCAAAAATTAAAGCTAGTTCATTTACAAAAGCGATATTTAAATCTCTTTGTGAGTTTTCAATTACTTTAGCTGCTTCGGCTACTTTGATAGTGGCAGCTTTGTGAGTTCCAGCTGTAATGATTTCTTTATATAATTGGTCTACCTCTTCAGCAATTTCAGGAGTACTTCCTGAAGTTACTTTTTTAATAGTCGGTAATCTATGCTCTTTATCTCCCGGGTTAATTCTTTCAGGTGAATAACCACAGAAAAAATCCTGATTGAATTTCAAACCACTTTCTTTTTCCAAAATAGGCACACAATCATCTTCAGTGCAGCCTGGGTAAACAGTAGATTCATAAATTACAATATCGCCTTTTTTCAAGGTTTTCCCTACAGTGGCTGAAGCCATTTTTAAAGGCGTTAAATCCGGCTGCTTGTATTCGTTGATTGGTGTAGGGACGGTCACTATGTAGTAGTCTGCATCCTTTAAGTCTTCAATTTCAGCTGTAAATTGAAGATGCTTTGCTTCTTTCAATTCATCGCTTTCGACTTCTAACGTCCTATCATAGCCATCTTTAAGCTCTTGAATACGCCTTTTGTTAATATCAAAACCTAAGACTTCTCTGTATTTTCCGAATTCTGCGGCCAGGGGTAGTCCCACATAGCCCAAACCAATTACTGCGATTTTTTTCATACTATAATCCAAATGAAGTGCAAATTTAGTCATTTTTGATTACTTATGAAGTGAATATGCTTTTAATATCAAATGTATTGGAAAAGTGAAAGTCAGATTAGAAAAGTTAAATGAGTTTTAACCACAAAGTTGCACTGAGTTTTACACTAAGAACACGGAGGACAGCCAAAGGCTGATCAAAATTCAACCACAAAGAACAAAAGAAAACAAAAGGACAGCCAAAGGCTGTTAAAATATCTCGCAGAGTCGCGGAGGCGCAAAGTTTACGCGAAGTTTTTTTTAAAATTCTGAATAGGCTAAACTTTAGTGCTTAAGTTTTTATATTCTCAAAATCAATTCAATGTTCTAAAGCGACATTTATTTTTATAATTTGATAGAAAACCTATTTTTACATTGCGAAAACTTTGCGGCTTATCGCCTTTGCGTGAAAAATAAATCTAGCTTTAGCGAGAGGCTTAAATATTTTTGAAATATACTTTTTTGAAATGGAATTTCCTTCTTACCTTTGTGAGCCAAAATGGTGGATGTAGCTCAGTTGCACTGACGATTTAAAATGTCAGCACATGAATCTACAAAATCATTTTCATCAAATCAACAGGGTTTGATATCAATGTAAATATATGGTGGATGTAGCTCAGTTGGTTAGAGTATCGGTTTGTGGTACCGAGGGTCGTGGGTTCGAGCCCCATCTTCCACCCTTTTTTAAATAGCCTGATTCTTAGCAGATTCGGGCTATTTTTTTTGCCAAAAAAATAGTAAAACCCCTCAGTCCTTCGGACAGCTCCCCTAAAACAGGGGAGCAGCAGAGCGTGCCAAAAACTAGCAGTATGCTAAATTAAAAACCTTACCTAAAAAAATAGATAATAGATATAATTTTAGAATCATAGTTTATCAATTTGCTCGAAGAAGCTCCCCTACTTAAAAAAGGAGGGGTGCCCGCTAGCTAGCGGACGGGGTGGTTGTGGGTTGGTTGTATAAATTCAAAATCATGTCACAACTCTTTTTAGTATTTCAAACCTTTTAACTAAATTCATTGAAATGTCAACTAAAACCTGTTAATCCCATGAAAAACTTTCAAATCCACAATAGACCAGAACTAAAAGAAAATAGAAAAAATCTTAGAAACAACAGTACATCTGCAGAAGCTTTTTTATGGAATTACTTGAAAAGCAAGCAATTAAAAGGTAGAAAGTTCAGAAGACAATTTAGTGTTGGGGACGATATTTTAGATTTTTATTGCCGAGCTGAAAAACTTTGTATTGAATTGGACGGGGCAGAACATTTTACTTCAGTAGGCTTTGAATATGATGAGCAAAGAACAGCCTTTCTAAACAAGCTTGGAATCAAAGTTATTAGATTTGAAAATAAAACAGTTTTTGATGCAACTGAAAATGTGTTGGAGACTATTATGAGTCATTTTAAGGAGGGAGAAAAGTAATATTTTACCCCTCAGTCCTCCGGACAGCTCCCCTAAAGCCACCTTACCCCTCTGTCCTGCGGACATCTCCCCTAAAACAGGGGAGAAGCTGGTTCGTGCTAAATATTAGCAGTCAGGTAAATTAAAAACTTTATCTAAAAAACTTAATTAAGGATTCAGATAGTGAAATAAAATGCATCAATTTGCTCGGAGCAGCTCCCCTCCTTACGGCAAGGAGGGGTGCCCGAAGGGCGGGGTGGTTGTAAAACAAAACCCTCCCAATAGCAAAAATTCTAATTGAAGATTCGTATTTTGCGCTTAAATTGAATTTATGCAATTTTACTGTTGCTTAGTCGGCAAACTCTATGGCAAAGAATACTTATAAATCTAATACTTTTAAAAAAGGGGATAAGGAGAAGAAATCCACCAAATTTAATTTCCAATGGAATTTTCTAAAGGATAGAAGATTACATCTGGCATTTGGTTTCTTTTTGTTGACGACCTCTATTTTTTTATTTACCGCTTTTGTCTCCTATTTATTTACCGGCAAAGCTGATATGAGCGTATTACAATCTGTTTCGGAAACAGGTGTAAAAGCTTCTGGATCAGAAATGGATAACTGGCTTGGGCTTTTAGGAGCACAATCTGCCTATTATTTTATATTCAAATGGTTTGGTTTAGCTGCATTTCTAATTCCTCCATTTTTATTTTTAGCGGGTTATCGCATCACATTTAATAAAGTCATTTTCTCCATCAAAAGTGCTTTCACTTTTATGGTTTTTTTCCTTTTTTGGTTCAGCTTGCTTTTGGGCTTTATGGTTTTTGAATCAGGAAAAATCACAGCTTTCTCCTTTTTATGCGGAGGAATAGGCTATGAGTTAGCAGTGCTTTTCAATAGCCTTTTTGGCTGGGGTACTTATCTTGTTTTAATTCTTTCATTACTAATATTCATCGTATTCTATTTTAATGTAACCTCTCTACTTTTCTTTAATGCTAAAACAGCAGATGATGCTGAATTAGGTGATGAAAAAGTAAGTTTTTCAGAAGAAAAAACTACGGATGAAACTGATACTGAAGAGACTTCAGATTATATAAAAGATGAATTTGTAGAAGAAGAGGAATCATTAGATGATGCCAGCACCTGGACAGTAGCAGAACAAAAACCTAAAAAAGCGCCCCCTCAGGAAGAATTAACAATGGAGGTGGAAAATACTTTAGAAAATAAAGTGGTTCAGGAAGAACCTCCTAAAGAAGAGAAGCCTGAAATGGAAGTAGAAGAATCTGCCTTTGACGAGAAATTGGGCAAAAAGGTAGAAAACTATGATCCTACCTTAGATTTGTCATCCTACAGATATCCTACTTTAGACTTATTGGCTGATCATGATTCAGGTAAAGTAAAAGTTACCCAAGAAGAATTAGAAGCTAATAAGGATAAGATTTTGGAGACTTTAACAAACTTCAAAATCAAAATTCAAAGTATTAAAGCCACTATTGGCCCAACGGTTACGCTTTATGAAATCGTGCCAGAAGCCGGTGTAAAAATCTCCAAAATCAAAAATCTGGAAGATGATATTGCCTTGAGTTTGGCTGCTCTTGGAATCAGGATAATTGCGCCAATTCCGGGTAAAGGAACAATCGGTATTGAGGTCCCGAATAAGAACCGCGAGATGGTGAGCATGAAATCGGTATTGGCTACTGATAAATTCCTGAAAAGCGATAAGGAATTGCCTATCATAATGGGTAAAACCATCAGCAATGATGTATATATTGCAGATTTGGCTAAAATGCCTCACTTATTGATGGCAGGAGCAACGGGACAGGGTAAATCCGTTGGGTTGAACGTGATGTTGGCTTCCCTGATTTACAAAAAGCATCCTTCTCAATTGAAGTTTGTTTTGGTTGATCCTAAGAAAGTGGAATTAACGCTTTTCAATAAATTGGAGAGACACTTTTTAGCCATGTTGCCAGGAACAGAAGAACCAATAATTACAGATACCAAAAAGGTGGTCAATACACTGAATTCCCTGTGCATTGAGATGGATAATCGTTACGATTTATTGAAAGATGCGGGTTGTAGAAATCTGAAAGAATACAATACCAAATTTGTCAGTAGAAAATTAAATCCTGAAAAGGGTCATAAATTTTTGCCTTACATAGTATTGGTAATAGATGAGTTGGCAGATTTAATGATGACAGCAGGGAAAGAAGTGGAAACTCCAATTGCACGTTTAGCACAATTAGCCCGAGCGATTGGTATTCATTTAATTATTGCCACACAGCGACCTTCAGTTAATGTTATAACGGGTATTATCAAAGCCAACTTCCCAGCCCGATTATCCTTTAGGGTAACTTCGAAAATTGACTCTAGAACTATTTTAGATACAGGAGGTTCTGAGCAATTAGTAGGAATGGGAGATATGCTGCTGTCCCAAGGTTCTGACTTGATACGTCTGCAATGTCCTTTTATAGATACGCCAGAAATAGACGAGGTAGTGGAATTTATAGGTAGCCAAAGAGGCTATGAAAGAGCTTATCAGTTACCAGAATTCGCGGGTGATGATGATGACAGCAAAGTAGGAGAGGTGGATTTATCTGAAAGAGATGCGCTTTTTGATGAAGCTGCCAAATTGATAGTGTTGCACCAGCAAGGAAGTACCTCTCTAATCCAAAGAAAATTAAAATTAGGCTACAATAGAGCCGGTAGATTAATTGATCAGTTGGAGGCTGCCGGAATAGTTGGCTCATTTGAAGGAAGCAAGGCTCGGGAAGTATTAATTCCTGATGAATATAGTTTGGAACAATTATTGAACAATATCGATAAGAATCATTAGAACAGAATAGAAAACGAAATGAGAAAATTCACAATAATTATGATGCTATGTATTTATAGCATCTCAGCATTCGCACAAAACGATCCTAAAGCCAAAGAGATTTTGGATAAAATGAGTGATAAATACAGTAATATTCCTGGATTTACGGCCACTTTCACTCAAACACTGGAGAATAAAATGGAAGATATCACCGATACTTTCAAGGGTGAGATCGTAGTAAGCGGTGACAAATTTAAGGCAGATGTAGCTGGACAGTTAATCGTTAATAATAATGAAACCGTCTGGACTTATTTGAGAGAAGCCAATGAAGTCACCATCAATAACTATGATGAAGAAGCTGGTGAAATGAATCCAAGTAAGATTTATAAAGCTTATCAAGAAGGCTACAAATATTTATACATGGCCGGAGAAGGTAATGCTCAGTATCATGTTATTGACTTAGTGCCGGAAGATAAAGATGAGTCTTTTTATAAAATCAGATTGAAAATTGATAAGAAAACCAATTTATTGGATAAATGGACGATTTTCGATAGAGCAGGTAATATCTTCAATTATGCAGTAACCAATTTTAAAGTAGATAATTCTTTAACTGCTGAAGATTTTGTTTTTAATCCATCTGAATATCCAGATATTGAAGTGCTGGATTTTAGGTAATTCAATTAGTTAAAATGAATTTGAAATCTTACAGGTTTCTACAGAGATCAGAATGGTCGGTGTGCCACCGACCATGGAGACAGCAAGGTTTCCAAAACCTGTCAGGTTTTATATTTGAAATATATCTACATTGATTCAATATTTACAGATATCAAATTTACTCAAACCTGACAGGTTTATTTATAAGGCCTATTCAAACTATGAACTACCAAGAACTTTCCCACCAAATCAAAAGCAAGTCAAGCTACCTTTGCGTTGGCTTGGATACCGATATCAATAAAATTCCAAAGCATCTCTTAAAAGAAAAAGATCCAATCTTTGAATTCAATAAGCAGATAATTGATGCGACTATTGATTATTCTGTAGCTTATAAACCCAATATTGCCTTTTATGAAGCCTTGGGGATAAAAGGTTGGGAAAGTTTACAAAAGACTATAGAATATCTGCCCGAAGATGTTTTTACTATAGCCGATGCCAAAAGAGGCGATATTGGGAATACTTCAAAAATGTATGCAAAAGCATTTTTTGAGCAAATGAATTTTGATTCCATCACTGTGGCACCTTATATGGGTAGTGATTCAGTTGAGCCTTTCCTTGAATTTAAGGATAAGTGGGTGATTTTGCTGGCATTGACATCCAATGAAGGCGGAAAAGATTTTCAGTTTGAAGAATTGAAATCAGGGGAAACTCTATACCAAAAAGTGCTTGATGTTTCCAAAAAATGGGGGACTAAAGAAAACTTAATGTATGTAGTGGGAGCTACCCGTTCCAAAGAATTTCAAGAAATTAGAAAATCTGTTCCCAATCATTTTTTATTGGTTCCAGGTGTTGGAGCGCAAGGCGGTAATTTAGAAGAGCTTTCAAAATATGGGCTAAATGAGAATGGTGGCTTATTGGTCAATTCTTCTAGAGGAATTATCTATAGTTCCACAGAGAAAGATTTTGCTAAAGCAGCTGGAGAAAAAACTAAAGCTATTCAAGAAGAGATGAAGGGGTATTTGGAGAGGTTTAGTTAATAATTCCGCTATTGGTAAGTTCAAGGAAGTTTTTTCTCTTTAGCATTTCACTTATAATTATTGAGTTATTCCGAATTAAATCAAACAATTGCCTATTCTTAATATTTCCAGTTGAAATCAGAAAAAGCTTTTTGGGTTGATTTTTTACCATGTAAGAATGATAAAAATCTGAATCTTTTGTAATAACAAAAATATTATTTTGGTCAGCGAATTCTGAAATTTGGTTATCAGGAGTTTCATCTCCATCAGGTAAATCATCTACATGAATTGTCTTTATCCCAATTTTTTCTAAAATTTCACAGAGTTTCTGAGGCAGTTGTGCATCTACTATCCCAATCATTACTAAACTGTAATTCGAATATGATTATGCTTACTGAGCTTAGAAGCATAAGCCAAACAAGCTAATATATCCTCTTTTTCTAGATTTGGATAATCCTCTAATATTTCTTCATGGGTTGAGCCAGCTGACAATAAATCTAAAATTAAATCTACTGTATATCTCTTATTTCTAATGGTGGGTTTCCCATGACAGATATCAGGATTAACTGTAATTCGGCTAATTAAATTTGATTCCATATTTCAATTTACGAAATTTTTTATTCATTGTTGAAAAGTATATTTTGAGATTACTTTAATGCATCATTAGCAATTCAATCACTTCACAGACTTTATCAAATCCTTAACATGATTCAATATAAAACTTGCGCTTAAAACGGTTATCCCCATCGATACTATATATATCGTATTTATATCTACTGCAGTAGTATTAATGGCATACTTAAAATAGAAGTACGAAATATTAATCACTATAATTACTATGCTTAGCTTCTTGATGTAGCTAAACTTTTTGTTAAGGTATTCTTTGCCACTCATAATATTATTTTTTATTCCAAATCTCCCCTAGTCTTAGCGTGTCGCTAAGACTTTTGTTATGACTGCAATTATTTGTACTCCTAGCTAATGATCCAAGCGAGAAACTTGTACTAGAGAGGAGTCTTAGCAGTGATTTTGTGATCATTGTGAAATTCTTTGCGAATCTCCGTGGTTAAAATAAAACAGCCTTAGGCTGTCTTTTGGACTTATTGTGGCTGGCTTCGATTCCATATCTCCCAAGACTTCTCAGCCTGACCTACCAACATTTCCAATCCATTGATAGTCATTGCCCCTTTTGCTGCTCCTGCTTTCATAAAAGCTGTTTCAGATGGGTTATAAACCAAATCATAAAATAAATGATTTTTAGTAATTGCTTGATATGGTAAATTAGGCTTTTCTTCTACTTTTGGGTAGGTGCCCAAAGGAGTTGTATTAATGATTAAATGGTAGTCAGCAAGAATTCCAGGCCTTTCATTTAATTCTGCATAAGTAAAATCATAATTCTCTTTTCTAGAAACTAATTTAAAAGGAATAGATAAATCAATAAGTACTTGTTTGATGGCTTTTGAGGCACCGCCTGTTCCTAAAATAAGAGCTTTAGACTTAAAAATTTTCGGCAAGAAATTTAAAAGAGAATCTTTAAAACCATAATAATCTGAATTATAGCCTTTGGTTTTACCGTTATTAAACTGAATTACATTTACTGCACCTATGGCTTCAGCATGTTCGTCCAGTTCATCTAAATACGGAATAATTTTCTCCTTATAAGGAATGGTTATATTCAATCCGGAAATTTTCTGCTTTTTTAATTCTTCAAATTCCTGAATGTTTTCAAGTGGAAATAATCGGTACTCGCAATTTTGAATATTTTCCTTCTCAAATTTATCTGAAAAATATTTACCTGAAAAGGAATGTTCAAGCGGAAAACCGATTAAACCATAGATTTTCATTTGCTGACTTTCTTTACATTGAAAATGGAAGCAATTTTCTCGATAGCTACAACTAATAATATACCTAAACTTGCCATCAGAATGGCTTGCATTAATTGAGGGTCTTGTCCTGTTTCAATCAAAAATTCTTTTGGCAATACATTATGATCAAATAGTGGCACCTGTTCTCCATCACTATTGATTCGAAAACTATCTACCACTTTCCAAGGCCATACTTTGTTTAATGAGCCGATCATAAATCCTGCAAGCACAGCAACTGTAATAGATTGATAATTTCTAAGAAACCAAGAAATTAATCTTGCAAAGCTCAAAAGCCCAATGATACAACCGAATATGAAAATAGTTATTGTAGCAATGTCAAATGAATCAATAGCTTCAAACATGTATTTATATTTCCCTAAGATCAAGAGAATGAAAGCTCCTGATATGCCAGGTAGAATCATGGCACAAATAGCAATAGCCCCTGCAATGAGTACAAACCACCAGGTTTCTGGAGTTTGGGCAGGTGAAGCTGAAGTGATAAAATAAGCAATAAAAACGCCTACAATTCCAGCAATAACAGCCTTCCAATCTTTGTTATCAATATCTCTAGCCACTAAAACTGCTGATATAATGATTAACCCAAAGAAAAATGACCAAACCAAAACAGGATATGTGATTAAGAGAAATCCAATCAGCTTTGCCAAACTAAAAATACTTATAGCAATACCAGCGACAAGCGTTATAAGAAAGGAGCCATTGATATGGCTCCAGAAATCTTTCAATTTAAACTGAAATAGTAATCTAAAAGCTGTTGCATCAACTGATTTGATGCTATTTAGCAATTCATCATATATTCCAGTGATAAAGGCAATGGTGCCTCCTGATACTCCAGGAACCACATCAGCACTTCCCATTGCAATGCCTTTTAATAGCAGAACAAAATATTCTTTAATCGACCGCACAAAAAATCTGTTTTTAAAGTAAATCTTTATTATTTAAAAAATGATGGAAGGTATCTCCCCTTAATCCCAAACGAATGGTTTCTAAAGGAATTATCTCATTTGGAGCAATATTTCCAAGATTTACATTTGCTCCTACTAATTTGATGAAATAGACTTGTTGTGCTTTTTGTGGAGCTTCCCAGATAATTTTCTCGAAAGGAATTTTAGTCAGAATTTCTTGTACCAAACCAGACCGAACTTCACCGCTGGCTCGGAATAAGCCGACATTTCCTGCTTCTCTGGATTCTCCAATTACTTTCCAGGCACCGGCATCCAATTCGGTTTGCATCAATTCAATCCACTGGTAAGGGGGGATGATTTTTTCGGCATCTTTTGAACCGACTTCTGAAAGAACCGTCACCTGATCAGAAAGTTTGCTGATATACTCACATTTCAAGTCATGTGGTAGCTCAATCGATCCATCAGATACTTCTGCAAATGGCATGTCATATTTATCCAATAATTTGCGGTAATCCTCAAATTGGTCTCTTATGATAAAAGCTTCAAATAAAGTACCTCCAAAATAAGTTGGGATACCTGCTTCTTTGTAAAGCGCTAATTTATCTTTCAGATTAGAAGTGACATAAGAAGTAGCCCATCCTAATTTTACTATATCAGTATATTCTCCGCTACTTTCAATGAAATCTTCTACTTCTCTCAGGCTAAGTCCTTTGTCCATAGCCATGGTAAATCCTACATCTCTTGGTTTTGCTGGTCTCTCAGGGATGTCTTTTAAATCGTAGTTCATGTTTTACTGGTTATCTTTTCTGAATTGATCTATAATTTTGAACAATGCCTTTTGTGTTTCTACCCTTGGGAAGAACTCATAAAGCACTGTATGCATTTCAAAGTCCAAAACTAATGCATTTTCCAGAAAGATAAAGGCTTCTTTGTATTTACCGTATTCAATTAGGTAGGCAGTCATCCTATAATAGAGCTCAGGTGCATCAGGATTATCCTCCATTCCTTCTTTAAGAATATTGATGGCTATCTCCAAATCACCTGATTCGTAATAAATAAATGACCAATCTAAAAACAAGCTAACCTCTTCAGGATCAAGGGCTACAGCTTCCTCATAAGCATCAATAGCAGAGTTCTGATTACCTAACTGATATTCTGCATTGGCTAGTGCTTGCCAGTATTTTGATTCATGTTTATTAATTTTTATCGCTTTTTTAGAATAATGCACTGCTTCTATCCATTTTTCTTGCTGAATGAGGCAAAGAGACATTCCAAAATAAGCTTCATCATAAAGCGAATCGAATTTTACCGCTTTTTGAAAATATTTTATAGCCAGATCTGCTTGGTCCAATTTATCGTAGGTTTCGGCCATCCGACAAAATACTTCTGCGCTTGGTCCTTCTATTCTTAAGGTTTGAGAAAAAGCATCTAAAGATTTATTGTTTTTCTCCAATGCGGAATATGTATTCCCCATATTGAAATAAGCAGAAGCAAAGTTTTCATCTATGGCTACTGCAAATTCATAGGCTTCTATGGCTTTTTCATATTTACCTAATTTATGAAGGACTACGCCCAAATTATACCAAGCATGATAAGAATAAGGGTCCGCATCAATGAATTTCTCATAATAAGCAATGCTACCTTCTAACTGATCTGTTACATCTAGGCAATATGCTAACTCATATATTGCACTTTCGTGATCAATATTTTCTTCTAAAACAGCTTTATAATTTTTGATGGCTTCCTCATATTTCCCTAGTTGCTGATAGGCCATTCCCATTTGAAAGAGGACTTCATCTTTATCTTCTGCAAAAGTAAGGGCTTTCTCTAGGCATTCAATTGCTTCCTGATTTCTATTTGAAATGGTTAAAACATTCGCTTTGGTCAATAATAGATCGACATCGTTGGGCTGAATGTTTTCAGCTCTATCCAACACCTGAAGTGCACTGTCATATTTTGTATTGCTCGCTAAAACATGTGCATTGAGAATCAAAAGCTCAACTGAAAAAGGAAATTGCTCAACTGAAAATTCACTGGCTTTGAGTGCCTTCATGAATTTGTCATTATCCAAATACAATTCAACCACTTTTTCAAGTTCTTCCACGTCAAAAAAGTGGAAATCTTTGCCCTGAATATGATTCTCGAATTTTTTAATCAACTCTTTCTCTTCGTCTTTTCTGTTTCTGAAAAATTCGCTCATAAATAATGAATAAGTGGTTTTCCTACTTTGTCATTTTGCTATTCTTTGCCTGAAGCTGTACTTGCCTTTGCAAACATAAAAACCAACTCGGTTCAGATAACAACATTCAACTAAGTAGGATTAAATAAATTTACTTAATTAAAGATGAAAATCAAGTAAGCTTAAAACAATTTTTTAAGTTTATAATTCACCTTCTTTCTGCATTTCGTTTATTGTCCATTCAATGGATTGTTCTAAAGTCCTATAACGGAGATTAAAAGCATTATTTGCTTTTCCTGACTTATATATTTTTTTATTTCCGGCCATCTTAGCAGTTTCCATTGTAAGAGTCGGTGGCTTTCCTCTCAGGTTACTGAAAATGTTTTCCATTACAGCTCCCAATATCACCATAAATTTAGGCACACCTATTATAGGAACTTTTACTTTTAGCTGTTTTGCAATAGCCTTGAAAAAATCATAATAGCTAGTGCATCCTGCATTCAACACAAACTGTTCATTAATGGTTTTATTATCCAAACTTCTGATAATGAAGTTAGTAACATCTCTAACATCAATATAATTAATTAAGCCTTTGGTATAGAAAGGTTTTTGGTCACTTACATAGCCAAATAATTGCGCACTGCTCTGATAGCGTTTTGCTGGACCAATAATTACTGAGGGGTTAAAAATCAGAATTGGTAATCCTTTGGAAGAGATATCCCAAAGCAATTCTTCTGCTTGTCTTTTACTTCTACCGTAATTGCTTAAAAATTCATTTTCTGATTTTGGAGTGTTTTCGTCAATAATATTATTCGGTGATTTTTTACCCAAAGCGGAAATACTGCTGATAAAAATAAATTTTTCAACCCTGTTTTCTAGTGCATCATGAGCCAATTTGGAAGTCCAATGGGTATTGATTTGGTAAATTTTTGCTTTATCAGACTGCTTGTAGGAAACCATAGCCCCTGCATGAATTACATAATCAACTTTTTCGGGAATAAGCTGAAATAAATTATCTTCAATAGACTTTATTTCAATCCAGTTGAGCTTTTCTGATTCAATAGGGATAATTGAGTCAGTTCTTTTTAATGCATAGATTTTATAGTCTTGAAGTAGTAACTGCTGTAAAATTTGTTTACCTAAAAGACCTGTAGCACCTGTAATTAATATTGTTTTTTGCTTAATCAAATATTAAAGAGCCTTTTCAGAGTTGAGATGGACTTACTGTTATTGTCATTATAATAATCCTGATAATAACCGTATCCTTTGTTTTCCTTTCTTACCGCATTAAATATCAAGGAGATATTATGGATATTATTCAAATTCAAGCTTCTATGTAAATCGTCAATAAATGATCTTTTAGAATAATCTGCTCTTATCACAAATAGAGAATGATCAGATTTTTTCAATGCAATAATTCCATCAGACACCAAACCGATAGGAGGAGTGTCTAGGAGAATAATATCATATTCTGATTTTAGTTCTTTTAATAGTTGATCAAAATATTCGCCTTCCAACAATTCTGCAGGATTAGGCGGAAGAATTCCTGAAGGAATAAAATGTAAATTATCAGTTTTAGTAACATTAATGCATTCTTTCCAGTGAATTCCTCCACTTAAAATAGAGCTGATACCCATTTCATTTTGATCCAAGTTGAAAGCATATTGAGCACGAGGCTTCCTCATGTCCAAGTCTAAAATAATCACTTTTTTATTAGACATGGCAAGTATAGCTGCCAAATTCACTGAAATAAAAGTTTTTCCTTCACCACTGGTAGTAGAGCTGATTGAGATCACTTTTTTGCCATCTTTTATGCCTATGAAATCTAAGCTGGTCCTTAAAGTTCTGAATGCTTCACTAATTTGAGATCTTGGTTTTTCTGAAACTATTACGCCACTCTTCTTTGCAACTGAATGACTCAATCTGCTGATTTTAGCGATAATTGGAATGCTTGTCAACCTTTCAAGTTCGTGTATACTATTTATTTCATCATAAAGCAGATATCTGAATCCTATAAATATGAAGCTTAAAATAAAGCCTACTGCAAAAGCTCCAATGTAAATCAAATTGGTAGAAGGACCAATTGGGCTTTTTGGTAAATTAGCTGGTGTTAAAATATCCACCTCAGACAAAGTTCCAGCCTGAGCTATTTCAAATTCCGTTTTCTTTTGCATCAAAGACAAATAAAGTTCTTCATACAATGAATAGAACCTCATTTTCTGATTAAGTTCATTTGTTTTAGCAGGTAATTGATTGAATTTATTCTCTATCTCGCGCTTTCTATTTAAAATATCAAGTTTTCTCTCGGCAAGAATCTCAACTTTATTTTCGAGGTAATTATTAATTCTATCCTTTATTACATTAATCTCAATGCTTCTTTGCTGCAATACCTGACTTTCTTTTTTGTAACGAGTCTTAGCCATCTGATATTCCTGCTTGAGTTCAGAAAACTCCTCAAATAAAGGTTGCATATTAGTAGGCAACACCAAGTAATTGATTTGATCAAAGCTTAAAGTATCTTTCTCTAGATGATTTTGAATGTTTTTTATCTCTCCAAGCTGATAATTAATCCCATACAAAATGGAATCCATTTTCACCATTTCTGAAATTAATCTGCTGACATCATCCGAAGGGTTTACGGTTTTATTTTTAATGGTAAAATCCTCAATATAGGTTTCGTAATTTGAAAGCTCGTTTTCCGTTTGCTTTAATTGCTTATTTAGAAATTCAATTTTTAACTGATTTGCTCTATTTTTTTGCTCTTTACTGTATTCCGTATAAAGTTCACTTACTTGCTCCACTATAGCTTGAACTTTATAGGGGTTAAAATCTTCAAAAGTGATTTTTATAGTGTTGGCATTCAAGTTCTCAGGAGCTACTGAAAGATTTGACTCCACATAGTTCATCAAACTTTCAGGAGTTGAAATAGTAAAAAACAAACGTTCTGTATTGAAGAAAGATGAGGTTATTTCTAATTTATAACTGCAGCCATTGAATATAAAATACTTCCCAAATTTCTGATTTACCCAATCCTCACTATCAGGATTTGTAGTTAGTCTAAAATTTTCCTTATCAATTATATCAACGTAAAATTTTTGTCCATAAGCAGCACATGACTTCTCATAACTTACAGTAAAAGGACTGAATCTATAGCGCTCTTCATTTTTAAACCTTCCTATTACATGATATGAAACGTCTAAAGGTAATTTTTCAATTACTTGCTTCAAAAAAAGTTTAGACCGAATAAGCTCTACTTCACCAGAAAGTGTATTAAGATTAGAACTTTCCTCATTTAAAGGATTAAATCCAAATACACTGGCTTCACTTCTTTTATTTAGTTTTAGTTCTGCGTAAGATTGAAATTTTACATTTGTATAACGGACATACAGGAAAGCAACTAATAAGGCTATTATTAGTAATAAAATTGCCCAAGGTAGATTCTTTTTAAGTATAGTTTTCAACTTAAAAAAGTCAATTACCTCAGTTTCTTGATTTTGGGGTTTATGTGAGTTGCTAGACCCAAGGTTTCTTTTATATCGTGTTTCTTGATGGTCCACTGTCATTGATTAATTTAAATTTTCAATCACAATAAACAAGGTCACCACATTTGTAATGATGCCAATTACCGGGGCAATATCTCTTACAGATTCAGTAAATATTCTTCTGATGGGTTCAATGTAGATAATGTCATTAGGTAAAACATTCAAGTTTGCTTTTTGCATTCCATCTATGGTAGCCAGATTTATCACTTGAACAGATGGATCATCCAAAGGACCTCTTATCAATCGAATATTTCTACCTTTAGAATCCCTATTTAATCCTCCTGAAAGAGCTAATACTTCCAAAACAGTCATTTTTTCATTTTCCAGTGGAATCACTTGACCTCCTAAGGCACCTAAAACAACAACCCTTCTATTCAAAGGTCGCACCCTCACATAGGGTTGTATATAATATTCAGAATATTCTTCTTTTAATTTTTCTTGAAGACCTGCAATAGAATAGCCTTCAACTTTCGTTTCTCCCAGCAAAGGCAATATTGCGTTTCCGTTTGGCAACACTTCAAATTCCTTATCAGGCATGAAACGTCCTCCACCTGCGCCACCCGCGCCAGTGATGGCGTTTAATTCCATATTAGGGTCAATCACTCTCTCCCCTTTATTGGTATAAACCTCAATATTGACTTTATCTCCCGGCTGGATTTTATAGGCACCTTCAATCTTAGAAATTTCTTCTTTGAAAGATTCGGATTTAATATCTGATTCAGTTTGGAGAATAATATTCTGTCTATACACTTGGCAACTGCCCATGGCAAGTGCAAGTGCAAGAATACTAATAGGATATAGGTAGAATTTTTTGATAGTTTTATTCACTAATGTAAAAATATAACCAAATAAGCAAAAGACAATAATTTATTGGAAATGCTTATAAATTATTTGCATAAGCTGCTATTAGTTCAGGTTTTAAGGTCCTATTTTGATCAATTGCTTTCAAATATCGCTCAATTACTAAATTATGATCAAATCTTCTCTCTACAATCTCTCTGCCTCTTAAGCCCATCTCATGACGAAGTTCAGGAGTCATATAATACATTTCCTTCATTTTTAAGGCCAGATCTTCTTCATCTTTTACTTTGCATAAGATCCCATTCAATCTGTGATCCACAATGTTATTACATCCGGGAACATTAGAAGCCACTATCGGCTTAGCACTAGCTGCTGCCTCCAGTAAAGTTCTTGGTGTTCCTTCTCTATAACTAGGCAAGACCACACAATCTGCCATATTGATGAAAGGTCTAACATCGTCCGTACTTCCCAAATAATTAATGTAGCCTTCTTCTATCCAAAAATTTAACTCCTGAGCTGAAATACCTCTTGAGTGCAATTCATCTAGCCTTCCTAATAAATTGAATTTAGCATTTATTCCTCTTTCTTGTAGAATAGCCGCTGCTGCAACATATTCACGGATTCCCTTATCAATTATTAATCGAGAAATCATTAAAAATTCGAATGCTTCTCCTTCAGCCTTTTCTTTAGGTGGATGAGGTGTGAACTCTTTTAAATCTATTCCCGATCCTGGAATTACCTCACAAATATTTCTTTGGATTAACTTTTTATCCATAAAAAGTTGGTAATCTTCCTGATTTTGGAAAAACACTTTTTTAGGGAATTTAAAGGAAAATCTATAAAGACTTAAAGCTATTTTTGAAATCCAATCATCATTTAAGAAAATAGTACCTAAACCACTAACATTATTAATCACCGGAATTCTAAGCATTGCGGCTGCTAATGTCCCATAAATATTCGGTTTAATGGTATAATGTAATATGATATCCGGTTTAACCCGTTTATAAATATTGTACAATTCAATAGTTAATCCAATATCACGTGTAGGGTTTGCACCACGGCTGTCCATGGTTACATCTTCAAATTCACAGCCCGCTTCAATTAGCTTAACGGTATATTCGTCATGGGGCGCAATAGCCACTACTTCATGCCCATCTTTTATCAGAGCTTGTATTAGTGACATCCTAAAATTATAGATGTTCCATGAGGTATTTAAAGTGATAGCAACTTTCATATTATATTTAACAAATCTACAAATAATAACACTTACGGTTCTTTTAAGTTGGGGAGATTTCGACAGGCAAGAGCTTAAGGCAGATTAGTTTGTACTAATTCACTTTAAAGTACCCATAAAATTCAAATATAATGGACAATATGAAATTATTCCCATAGCCTTTATTATTTTTGTACAAAAAACAAGTAGATATGGAAATTGGAATGCTTCACTCCCACGTATTAGTGGTCACATTATTTTTATTATTTTTATTATTCAAGACTATTTTATTACTGGCCAACAAAAAAGAATTATTGGCTACGGTAAGAAAATACAAAATAGTAGATCCTATTTTAGGGGTACTCATGTTGGCAACAGGAGGTTATTTATTGTCATTGTATGGCTCTGATGCACCCACCTATTTATGGGTTAAGTTAGTAATAGTTCTCATCATCATTCCTATTGGGATTGTTGCCTTTAAAAAAGAAAACAAGGCCATGGCGGTTATTGCAGTTTTATTAACTCTTTACATTTATGGAGCTTCTGAAGTAGGTAGCTTAACTTTCTCGAAAGACAAAACAGAGGTAGCTTCCGATGATAGCCCGGCTAAAAATGCCACTGAAGTTATTATTGAAGATGAAACTGCAGAGTTAATGAAAAATGGAAAGGAGATCTATTTAGCTGAATGTAAAAAATGTCATGGCGAAGATGGGAAAAAAGGGCTTTTCAAAGCGCCTGATTTAACGCAAAGTAAACTTAATCTTTCGGAAAGAGTGGCTTGGATTAAAAAAGGCAAGGGCGTAATGCCGGCATATGAAAATGAGCTAGATGAAACTGAAATCGAAGCTGTTGCACTTTATTTAAATGAATTGAAATAGTATTTCTCAATTAATTTCTTGAGAAATGATTGTAATTATTCAAAATTCGGTACCCAAGAGGAATTTTCTTCGTAATTACATAATAGGATACCTATAACATTATATATGCAACAAAATTCTGCAGAGGAAATAGAGGAGAAGAAAGCCGTTTTGGTGGCGATCATTACGCAAAATCAAAACGAAGAGAAAGTCAATGAATATTTAGATGAATTGGCTTTCTTAACATCCACATTAGGCGCAAAAACCATCAAAAGGTTTACCCAAAGATTAGAGAAGCCTGATATTAAAAGCTTTGTTGGAAAAGGGAAGTTAGAAGAAATCAATGCTTATATAAAAGCTGAAAATGCTGATTGGATAGTATTTGATGATGATTTAACACCTTCTCAATTAAGGAATTTGGAAAAAGAGCTGGAAGTCAAAGTTTATGACCGAAGTTTATTGATTTTAGATATATTCTTGAGCAGAGCTCAAACAGCTCAGGCTAAAACACAAGTAGAATTAGCTAGAAATCAATATTTATTGCCTCGCTTAACTCGTATGTGGACTCACTTGGAACGTCAAAGAGGTGGAACTGCTACTCGTGGTGGTGCTGGTGAGAAAGAGATTGAAACGGATAAAAGGAATATCCGAAACACCATCACAAAATTAAAAGAAAGGCTAGCTAAGATCGAGAAGCAAAGTCAGACACAAAGAAAATCAAGAGGAAAAATTGTAAGAGTTGCGATAGTGGGTTATACCAATGTGGGCAAATCAACTTTAATGACTCTTTTATCAAAGTCTGATATACTGGCTGAAAATAAATTGTTTGCTACTGTAGATTCCACAGTGCGTAAAGTCAATTTTGAAGATATCCCTTTTCTTTTATCTGATACTGTGGGTTTCATCAGAAAATTACCGACTCACCTTATTGAATCATTTAAATCTACATTAGATGAAATCAGAGAAGCTGATATTTTAATTCATGTTGTAGATGTTAGCCATCCAACCTTGGACGATCATATTAGCGTGGTTAATCAAACCTTGACGGATATAGGAGCTAGCGACAAACCTACTTTATTGGTATTCAATAAAGTGGATTTATTGGAAGATGAGGAAGAATTAAGTGTGAAGGAAAAAGTCAAGAATCTTAAAAATACCTATTGGCATAAAGAACAAAATGATGTGGTATTCATCTCTGCTGCTAAAAAGGAAAATATAGAGGAATTAAAAAACAAGCTTCGAAAACTGGTAGAATCCAAGCATTTCACAATTTTTCCCAATTACTTGAAAAACACTTATTACTGATTTAGATTTGCATTATTTCGATTTCAGTAATTTACCTACCAAGAAAAAGGTCTCGTAGTTCAATGGATAGAATAGAAGTTTCCTAAACTTTAGATGCAGGTTCGATTCCTGCCGAGACCACAAAGTTTCCTAAGCTTTAGATGCAGAGCCTGTGCCGATTTGTCGGCATTCGATTCCTGCCGGGGGTCACAATTGCACCTAAACTTTAGAAGCAGAGTCTATGGAAATTTATCCGTATTTGAATTCATCCTGAGACTGCTTTATGACACAACCCTCAAGCCCTATGATTTTTCCCCATTGTGCTCATTTGACTTCTCCTTAGATGTTTGACACCCTCTCTTGAATAAAATGGATCGGTTTCCAATTCTGGTCTTGAATTCAGAATATGACCATGTTTTTCTTCTATTTCCTTTCTTTTGGTATATTTAAACCATGTTTTTTCTTCTATAGAGATGGGTTGTCGTTGGTTTTTTGCCACTTCAATAAATAGTCTTTGTTTTTCAGTATAGGGTTCAAGTTCACCAGAAATCAAAGCCTTGAACCAATGTCCGTATTTTTCTAAAACATCTCTTTCTTCATTGCTGAAAATCGCTTGACTACAATCCATTTTAAATTTTCCTTTTTGGCTAATTATTTTTAGGTGGGCTTCTTTAGTATTTTTCATTCTTGATAGGTTTAGTTGAAAATATAAAATATAAAATATAACAATGTCATTAAATTATGTAATATTTATCACACCTCCAAAAATTCAAATTTATTAAAATGATGTTGAAAAGAGCCTTCTGTTAGATTGTCATTTAGTTTATTGAAGTATTCTTTGTGGTTTTCAATACCTTGTATTTCGTGAATAGGGTCTTTGAAAACTATACGATCTGAATAAATTTCATCCAAAGTAGAATTATTAATGAAATCTATTTGTGAGAAGTAATTCTTAGACTTTTCAAGGGTTATAGTTTTTTCAGGTCTTTCATTTTTCTAAGGCATTTTCAATTTTTTCCTTAAAATTATGAGGTTCATCTACGAACAAACCAATCACTTTAAATTTCTTTTTCATTCCATAAAGACCAATCAATTCGCTCTCATTTTTTAAATGAATTATCGTATTATGACTTTCAAGTTCCCCCAATGGACAAAGCGTTTTAGTAAATTCATTCTTATCCAAGGCTTTACTTGACCTCTCTATTTTTGCTATGTCTGAAAATGAAATCTCAGCTTCATTCAAAATTCCATATTTTAAACTCAAACTATTTTGATTGACAGAAATTGGTCTTTTAGAAAGTGATTTGGCAAACCCTAAAACTTGAATAGCCATATAAATGCTTAGCGCTGTCAAAACCCAAGCAAAAACATTATTCCATTGAGCAAGTAAAAAGTGAATCGCAAATGTTTCTACTGCAATAATCAAAATAGTTGCACCAAATAAAGCTGGGGTTCCACTGTTCTTATGATATGTAAATTCATTTTCCTGAAGTGGTCGGCTCCTCCAATTAATGAATCCATAATAGATTACTGCTATCTCGGTTGCAAAGGGAATTGCAAGTCTTTTTGGTAGAATTTCGTAGCATGTATTTTTTAAAGTACTAAAAAAATCGGGGGTAAAACCTTTTAATCCTTTGTAAGTCTTAACAGCACTACTAATTTTAATAATTATAAAAAACAGTGCTGAAACTTCGATTACGGGTAAAGCCCAAGTTTTGAATAATGCTAGATATGTTTGGCTTTCTTTCGGCAAGAAGTAGAATCCCAATATCAGTCCAACAACCATAACTGGGGCTACTGTAGTATTAGGAATTTTTGTTTTGCGGACAAGTAGAAAATAGATAAGCGGAATAGTCAATACTAAGTCTACAGAAATTCCCAGACTCAAGGCTTGATTAGCTTGAATAAATGGAGATTTCATTATAAAAATTAAAATTCCGAAAAGAATTATTAGGCTTCCAAAAATGATTAGGTTTCTGTTGATATTTAAAATTCCATTCATCGCATTTATCTTAATACGTTACAAAATTGAAAATCATTTGACTTATATAAAGGTAGGAAAAAGAGACTACGGTAGGTTGTATTTATTCAGAATCTCAAACCAACAATGATTAGTTTACGGTTTTTCCAAATTTGTATGATTTGCTTTTATTCGTGACCACAATTTCATAATCTCCTTTTTTTAAGGCAAGATGAGCGTTTTCTTTTTTATCCTCTACTTCCATGATGTCTATTGGAACTGCTTCATTAATATCTTCTCCTTTTTTGTAAGCCAAAACCATAACCGGAAACTCAATTGGAATATCCTTTAATTCTAGTGAAATATTTTTGTTTCCATTTTCAAATAACCAATTAGGTCTACCATCAACGTAATCAGTATTTGGATGTAGAACTGCAATGTCAGCCCAAGCTTCACCTCGTTCATAATTTAATGGATGATCATCTTCATCTATCAAAATAGAAGATTCCTTTATTTCAAGTGCCTTTAAAAGAGGGTGATTAAATTCCGATTTACTTCTTTCGCTATATTCAACTTGATTTATGGTTAATGGGTTGATTCCAGTATATTCTGTTAATCTTCCAGCCATTGCTTTTTCCCATCCGCTATAATTCCCCTCCATCAGATGGGCAAAACCACAATGAATTAGAAATTTTTCATTTGGTCTAGAATCTATCACTTTCTGAATATTTTTTGCCTGTCCGATTTCTCTATGTTTTCCAAAATCAGTTCCAAGTCTTTCATAGGCAAATACTTCATAACCAATCTCTATTGCTTCTCTTATCAAATCTCCAAATTGAGGGTCTTGTGTATAATAGCCAGTTTTTTGAACAGGGTATCCGCGTGTATTAAGTGCTGAATCTAGATTGTTACCAATATCTAAAGCCTCTAATCCCAGATTTTTGTACCCATTATCGAATAGTCTTTGAAGCAGTGATTTTGTAAATGCTCTGTGCATGGAATTATGATGCGCTTCATTGATCATCATCACCTGATTTTTCTGAGCTTCTTTTATAATATAATCCGCTGCATTTACAACAGAATATTTTGAGTTAATAGAATCAATTTCTGCTTTTGTATAATTCCTATCCTGTGTAGGCATCCCCATATCCCAATGAATTAAGGCATTTTTATAATCTCCTTTTTTAGCAAAGTCAGCGGCTGAAATCTGATATTTCCATGGAATGGTATCGGTTAAAATTTGCTCCTCTATTTCAGATGTAAATTTATAATCTGTAGAAAAATCAATTTGTTCGATTTCTCTTTCTGTACAGGAAATAAAAAGATAAATGCTTATTAATAGTAAGGTTGTTTGTTTCATAAGTTTGTCAACTATTTGCTATCGATATGGTTAGTTATTAACTAATTTGAAAAATAATTTTCAATCTAACCAAAAAATTAGTTAATAAAAATTTACAAAAAAATAGCGTCAGTTTCCTAACGCTATTTTCCTTTTAAAAAGGATAGCGCGAGCTTCTTAGCTCGTGCTTGTGATAAAAATCTCTATTTACGGCTATAATTCGGTGCCTCCCTTGTAATATGCACATCATGCGGATGACTTTCAGCAACACCAGCTGCTGTGATTTTTACAAATTTAGCTTCTTTTAATTGTTCTAAGTTTGCTGCTCCACAATATCCCATTCCCGCTTTAAGTCCACCAATCATTTGGTGCAATACTTCAGAAACCAAGCCTTTGAATGGCACTCTTCCTGAAATTCCTTCTGGTACTAGTTTTTTGATGTCATCTTCAGCATCCTGGAAGTAGCGATCTTTACTTCCAACATTCATGGCTTCTACTGAACCCATTCCTCTGTAAGATTTGAATTTTCTGCCTTCAAACAAAATCATTTCACCCGGTGCTTCCTCCGTTCCGGCTAAAAGTGAACCAATCATTACGCTATCAGCACCACCAGCTAAAGCTTTCACTATATCTCCTGAAAAACGAATACCACCATCTGCAATAATCGGAACTCCAGTATCTTTTATAGCTTTATAGGTTTCATAAACTGCTGATAGTTGTGGCGCTCCTACTCCGGCTACTACTCTGGTTGTACAAATACTTCCCGGGCCAACACCCACTTTTACGGCATCTGCTCCAGCTTTTACTAAGGCAAGGGCTGCTTCAGGTGTAGCAATATTTCCCACTATCAATTCCAAATCAGGATAAGCCTTTTTGATTCGGGCTGCAGTGTCAATTACTCCTTTGCTATGTCCGTGAGCAGTATCAATGGTCACCACATCCACTCCGGCTTTCACCAAGGCATCAATTCTCTCATCGATGTCTCCTGTAACTCCAACCGCAGCACCTACTCTCAGTCTACCGAATTCATCTTTGCAGGCATTCGGTTTATCTCTTTTCTTCAGAATATCTTTATAAGTGATCAATCCCATCAAAATTCCCGACTTATTAATGATCGGCAATTTTTCGATTTTATGCTCTTGCAATACCTCCTCAGCACCTTCTAAATTAATTCCTTCTTCAGCTGTGATCAGCTTTCCGCTGGTCATTACTTTTTCTACCGATACCTTGCTGTCTTTTTGGAATCTTAAATCACGATTGGTGACAATACCTAATAATTTCTTGTTAGAATCCACAACTGGAATTCCGCCAATTTTATTCTCCCTCATGATTTTTAGGGCATCACCAACAGTGCTTTCAATGTGCAATGTGATAGGATCTAAAATCATCCCACTTTGGGAACGTTTTACTTTTCTAACCTCCATGGCTTGTTGCTCGATGGTCATGTTTTTATGGATAAAACCAAGACCTCCTTCTAATGCAATGGCAATAGCTAAATGATGTTCTGTTACGGTATCCATAGCAGAAGAAACCAAAGGAATGTTAAGCGTTATATTTCTTGTTAATTTTGTGGAAGTGTCAGTTTCTCGCGGTAATACTTCTGAATATCCAGGAAGCAATAATACGTCATCGTATGTTAAAGCTTCGTAAACGAATTTGGATGTGTCTAAGCTCATAATGCAAATAATTAGCTGTGATTATTTGCAGGGCAAAAGTACGAACATACTTTCATTATCGGAAATTTGTTGCTAATATTATTTTGTTAAGTGTCAATAAATAATATCTATATGAGTTTACCACTGCTACTGCTTTTATCTGCTGTAATTTTAATAAGTGCATATTTTACTTATGGCCGGTTTATCAGTAAAAAATTTGATATTAAAAATGATAAACCCACACCTGCGCACGCTCATGCAGATGGAGTGGATTATGTACCATCGAATAAGCTAGTAGTTTTGGGTCATCATTTTGCCTCCATTGCTGGTGCCGGACCAATAGTTGGGCCCATAATAGCTGTTACATTTGGCTGGATTCCAGCTGTGATTTGGATTTTAGTTGGTGGAATTTTTATAGGTGCAGTGCATGATGTGGGTAGCATGGTTGCTTCTTTGCGCCATAAGGGTAAATCCATAGGCGTTATTATTCATCAATATATTGGCAGAAGTGGCAAAAGACTTTTTCTAATTTTTAGTTTTTCAACCTTAATCCTCATCATTGCTGTTTTTGCAGATATCATTGCCAAGACTTTTGTGAAAAATCCTGGTGTGGCTTCTACCTCTGCTTTGTTTATTTTATTAGCTGTAGTTTTTGGATTTTTCAATAGAAAATTAGCTCACAAAAAATCTGCCTTTACTTGGCTATCCATTTTAGGTGTTTTCCTGATGTATTACTTTGTGATATTGGGAAATAACATTCCTTTTGAATTAAATTATGTTTTTTGGGTAGGTCTTTTATTGGCTTATGCTTTTTTGGCATCGGTTACACCTATGTCGGTTTTATTGCAACCGAGAGATTATCTCAGTAGTTTTTTGCTATACGGTTTAATTTTGCTGGCAATTATTGGAGTGGTAGTAGCCAAGCCGGAAGTAAAAATGGATAATAATATCATTTTCAAAAGTGAAGATATAGGGTATTTATTCCCTGTGCTTTTTATAACCGTTGCTTGTGGAGCCATTAGCGGATTTCATTCTTTGGTCGCATCGGGAACAACCTCTAAACAACTCGATAAAGAAACTGATGCAAAAGTGGTGGGCTATGGTGGTATGCTGATTGAATCTTTTTTGGCCATTATTTCTGTTTGTGCCGTTATGGTGATCAGTCGAACTGATTATGTTGGAAGCTTATCTGCAGATGGCCCTGTGAATATGTTTGCCGATGGAATGGGGTTTGTGATTTCTTCTTTAGGAATTGAAGAAGGATTGGCCGTAAGTTTTGTGGCACTTACCATTTCTGCTTTTGCCTTAACTACTTTAGATACTTGCACTCGTTTAGCGAGATTTACTTTTCAGGAATTTTTTGAGGAAACGGAAAATCAAAATGTACGGGGCATTACTCAAAATAGGTTTTTATCCACTACAGTAGTGGTGATATTATCTTCTCTTTTCTTATTGTCAGGTGAGTTTACAACTCTTTGGCCCATTTTCGGATCTGCCAATCAATTATTAGCAGCACTGGCATTATTGGCTGTTGCCGTTTGGATGATAAAATCAGGTAAGAAAGCAGGCTTTTTATTAATCCCGATGTTTTTCATGTTTGTGGTTACGCTCAGTTCCTTATTTCTTCTAGCATTTCAAAATTTTGAAAAAGGGATTTATAGCATTTCAATCATTGCAGCATTATTGTTTGCCTTGGCAATTGTATTGTTAATTTTAGCCAAAAGATGTTTGAAGAAAGAGGATGAAGCTTTAAAAGTTTAGTAATTATAGCATTCCATTTTCATTGATGATTTCATCAGGAATCTCTTGACCTAGATCCCATAATTCTACAATCTTTTGAGATTCAAATCTAAATATATGAACTAACACAAATCCTGAATCGATTGGATTTTGCTTGACGTGTGAATGCACAACCACTAAATCTTCATCAACCAAAGATCTAAGGATTATCAGTTCTTTTTCTGGATTGTTTTGAGAATCTTCCAGCATGGCATTCATCAGGGATTTAGCATCCCCTTTGAAAAACGGATTATGATGTTTGAAGTCTGCTGCTACAAAATTTTTGAAAGCAGCTTTTATCTTCCCTTCGCCTATCATTTTTAAAAAGTTTTGAGCTATTTGTTTTTCAGTGGTCATTTTGCTTAAAGTTTAATTTAAAGTTAGCATGATTATTTATCCTGAATAAAAATCCATCTCAAAATTGTAGGTATTAATACTAACTCTTTTCATTTTTTGTAACTTCCGATATGGAAAACCAAAAACATCTTTTTAATCTGCCGGAAGATATTCACTATTTGAATGGTGCTTATATGTCACCTAATTTAAGAGCCGTTGAAAAGGCTGGAATTGAAGGGGTCATACGCAAAACCGATCCTACTTCCATTAAAGAAAAGGATTTTTTCGAGCCTGCTGAAGAAGTTAAATCACTTTTTGGAAAATTAATAAATGCATCTCCAAAACAAATCGTTCTTATTCCATCCGCTTCTTATGGTTTAATGAATGCCATTCGAAATGTGCCAGTAAAAAAAGGACAGCATGCCATTACAGTTAATGAGGAGTTTCCTAGTGATCATTTAAGCTTAAGAAAATTCTGCCAAGACAATGATGCAGAATTAAAGGTGATAAAGCCACCAAAAACTATAATAGGCAGGACACAAGAATGGACACAAAAAATACTTGAAAGTATAAGTGAAGATACAGCTGTTGTGGTAATGTCCTCCATTCATTGGATGGAAGGTCTAAAGTTTGATTTGAAAGCAATTGGTGAAAAGTGTCACTCCACCAATACTTATTTCATAGTGGATGGCACGCAATCGGTTGGCGCTTTACCTATGGATGTGGAAGATTTTAAAATTGACGCCTTGATTTGTGCTTCTTACAAATGGCTTTTAGGCCCATATTCTTCTGGCTTGGCCTATTACAGTGAAAAATTCAATGACGGAGAACCCTTGGAATATTCCTGGATGACTCGAAAGGATGGCCATGATTTTAGCAAACTTACCACATATCCTGAAGAGTTTGGAGATGGTGCTATGCGCTATAATGTAGGTGAGTTTAGCAACTTTATTGCTTTACCTATGATAAAATCTGCTTTAGAACAAATCCTACATTGGAAAACAGAAAACATCCAAGATTATTGCTTAGAATTGCTAAGGCCATTAAGAGATTATTTGGAAAAGAAAAAGATTGAGAAGGATGATGATAAAATGGTAAGCGCTCACTTATATGGTTTATTTATACCAGAAAATATTAATTTGAGTAAACTTATGGAAGAGCTTAAGTCCAATAATATTCTTTTATCGGCCAGAGGTAAATCCATTAGAATATCGCCACATGTTTATAACGGTACTGAAGATGTTAATGCATTAATCAAAGTTTTGGATAAGCATTTTTAATTTTGCTTTTTACAAATTTAAAATCTTTTAATTATCCGAATAAAGCCATGGCAAAACAACTCATTTATACTGTAAAAGAAGGAAAATCTAGAGGCGCTAAATATTGCGCTATGCAAGAGAGGACGCAGCAGCAGCTAAGAGATAAGTTGTATGAATGGGGATTATATGGTGATGAGGTTGAAGAAGTCATTGCTTGGTTGATTTCGGAAGATTTTATTAATGAAGAACGTTTTGCGCAAAGCTATGTAAGAGGTCATTTTAATTTGAAAAAATGGGGACGGATAAAAATCAAGCAAGGCCTAGAGCAGAAGAAAATCTCAGATTACTGCATCAAGATAGGAATGAAGGAGATAGATGATGAAGACTACCTAAGCACTATTCATTCATTATTAGAGAAGAAATGGAAAACATTTAAAGAGCCTAATCTTTATATTAAAAAGCAAAAGGCCGTGCGCTATTTATTACAAAAAGGCTATGAATCTGATTTAGTTTGGGAAGCAGTTAAAAAGTTAGCTGATTGATTTAGATTGAAAGCTAATCATCCCCATCGGAATACTGGCTGTAGAAATAAAAAAACCTTTTCCAAAGTGTCACACTTTGAAAAAGGTTGGATTAGAATCAATTATATGGACTCTAAAATTTAAATTATCATTCCGGCACCTACCGTTTGTTGGGTGAATTCATCAATAATAATTAATGAACCGGTATTTCTATTTTTTCGATAAGGGTCATATAATAATGGCTTTGCTGTTTTTAAAGTAATTCTAGCAATGTCATTTGCACCCACTTCCTTATCCTCCTCATTCTTTTCGAGTGTATTGACATTAACTTTGTATTTCACTTCTTTAATGATAGCTCTGGCTTCATTTGTGGTATGTTTCACGGTATATTTCCCTCCTAATTTTAAAGGGGTTACATTCAACCAGCATACCATTAATTCAATATCTTGACTAATAATTGGTTGATTATTAACCTTAGCCAACATATCGCCACGACTAATATCTATATCATCTTCTAAGGTCATGGCTACTGACATAGGAGGAAAAGCTTCTTGTAATTCTCCATCCATGGTTTCAATGGATTTGATTCTTGTTGTAAATCCAGATGGCAACACTACCACTTGTTCACCTTTACGGAATATACCTCCACTTACTAAGCCAGCATATCCTCTAAAGTCATGATATTCATTAGATTGAGGACGTATTACCCACTGAACCGGAAATCTTCCATCAATCAAATCCCTATCTGAAGCTACTTGAACATTTTCCAAAGTCCAAAGTAAGGATGGCCCTTTATACCAATCCATATTTTCAGATTTATCTACCACATTATCTCCATTTAATGCAGAAATTGGAATAAATCTGATGTCTGGAATTTCTAGCTTGGCATCAAAGCTCAAGTAATCCTTTTTTATTTGTTCAAAAACTTCTTCTTTATAGTCAACCAAATCCATTTTGTTGATACATACAATCACATGTTTGATTTGTAGTAAAGATGCAATGAAAGAGTGTCTTTTAGTTTGTTCAATTACACCTTTTCTAGCGTCAATCAAGATTATGGCTAAGTTTACATTGGATGCACCTGTTACCATATTACGGGTATATTGCACATGACCTGGAGTATCCGCAATAATAAATTTCCTCTTCGGTGTTGCAAAGTAACGATAAGCCACATCAATGGTAATGCCCTGCTCACGCTCAGCTTTCAGTCCATCAGTGAGTAAGGCCAGATTAACGTGCTCATCACCTCGATTCTTACTTGATTTCTCAACCGCTTCAATCTGGTCTTCAAATATTGATTTGGTATCATACATCAAACGACCAATTAAGGTACTTTTGCCGTCATCCACGCTACCTGCAGTGGAAAACCTAAGCAAGTCCATATCTAAATAACCTGCGGTGTCTATTTTGTTATATTCTTCTGTGTCTCGCATCTAATTTTATTTAAAGCTGAAATATAAAAGATGAAAGCTGAAACGAGTTCAAAGACTCACTTATACTTTTTTACAAGCGAAGTGAAGATTGCTGAAAGTTCGTTTGCTTCATTTCTCAATTTCAATAAAGTTTTTTTATTGTTATTTTAAGAACCTAGATTGAAAAGTCTAGAATCTAGGCTCTTCAATCTATTCTCTTTCTTCTAAAAATACCCTTGCCTCTTCCTATCTTCCATAGCCGCTTCTGATCTCTTATCATCTGCTCGACCACCTCTTTCTGTTTGTCTCGCAGCTGCAACTTCCTCTATAATTTTATCTAAAGTATCCGCTTCTGATTCTACAGCTCCAGTAATAGTCATGCACCCTAAAGTTCTATAACGAATAGTTTTCTCCTCGTATTCTTCTCCTTCCAATAGCGTATTGTAAGGGGATTTTGCAATTAGTGTTCCGTTTCTATTTATAACTTCTCTTTTATGCGAGAAATAAATACTTGGAAGGGCAATTTTTTCTTTTTTGATATACTGCCATACATCCATTTCCGTCCAATTACTGATAGGGAAAATTCTGAATGATTCGCCTGGCGCTTTTTTGCCATTGTATAGATTCCATAATTCAGGTCGCTGATTTTTAGGATCCCACTGACCGAAATCATCTCTATGAGAGAAGAATCTTTCCTTTGCCCTAGCTTTTTCTTCATCTCTTCTACCTCCACCGAAAGCAGCATCATACTGACCTTCTTCCAGTTTTTCTAATAAAGTGATGGACTGCAATGTGTTTCTACTTGGGTTGATTCCCCTTTCTTCTACCGCTGTTCCTTTATCAATAGAATCCTGAACCAATCCTACATCCAAATTCACTTTGTATTTTTTCGCAAGGTTATCACGAAACTCTAAAGCTTCAGGAAAATTATGTCCGGTATCAATATGTAGTAAAGGAAAAGGAATTTTAGCTGGCCAAAAGGCTTTTTGTGCTAAATGCACCATGGTAATGGAGTCTTTTCCACCAGAGAATAAAATAACCGGTTTCTCAAATTGAGCCGCAACTTCACGGAAAATGTAAATTGCTTCTGACTCTAATTGATCTAAATGAGATAAATTGTAAGATGACATATTATTAATTCAAAAATTTAATTCTTCTACTTAGGTTTACCTAAAAATTTCTTTTTAATATTTTATTCTTTCTATAATAGCTTTAACTAGTTCTTGATGACTTTCTTCTAAGCTTTGGTTGGCCGTATCAACTGCCAAATCAGGTTTTTTGGGTATATCAAATGGAGCGCTAATGCCTGTGAAATCTGGAATTTCTCCTTTTCTTGCCTTTGCATAAAGTCCCTTCACATCTCTCTCTTCACAAACTTCAACAGGACAATCCACATAAACCTCCACATATCCATCCCCAATAATTTCCTTTGCCATTTTGCGGATATCATCTGTTGGGCTTATAAAAGAACAGATAGTTATCAGTCCCGCATTCATAAATAATTTTGCCGTCTCGGCTGCTCTTCTGATATTTTCAGTTCTATCTTCCGGGCTAAATCCCAAATTGTTATTGATGCCTGTGCGCATATTATCACCATCCAACAATTGTGTTAGATAACCTTCCTCATGCAAACTGTTTTCAAGAGCTCTTGCCAAGGTACTTTTTCCAGAACCAGATAAACCAACCATCCAAATAACAATGGCTTTTTGATTGAGCATTTTTTCCTTATCAGAGCGGCTCAAAATGGTATCGAAAATGGGATAAATATTTTCCAAACTCATATAATTTTTAACAAAGTTAATAGGATAAAATTATAGTTATACGCATTTCTTGCGTATTTTTACCCCTTTCTAAAAATATTTAATCTCTATTGGGTTTATAGGCTAATAGAGGGCGATTTTGAGGAAAAAATTTTTAAAAAAATTTCTTTATGAAATTAGAAATCAAGAAGATTAACTTATGAAAATTGAAAATTTAGTAGCAGAAGTTAAAACCATTGCCCAAAATGCGGGGGCCGCCATCATGAATATTTATACGGATACAGACCTTAGCAAAGTGGTAGATTATAAAGCTGATGACAGCCCTTTAACTTTAGCGGATGAAGCTGCAGACAAGGTCATTAAAAAGGGACTGGAACAGCTTTCTGTTCAATATCCAATCCTATCTGAAGAAGGTAAAAAAATGTCCTTTGAGGAAAGAAAAAACTGGAGTACTTTCTGGTTGGTAGACCCCTTGGATGGCACCAAAGAATTCATCAAAAGAAATGGACAATTTACTGTCAACATTGCTTTAATAAAAGATCATTACCCAATTATGGGAGTTATATATGTTCCTGCGACTGAAACTTTTTATTACGGAAGTGAATTAGGCGCTTTTAAAGAAGAAGATGACCAAAAAACTGAATTAAAAATAAATGGTAAGAGTGCTGATAGAATTGCCGTAAGAAGTGCATCCCACGCCTCTCCGGAAGAAGATGAATTATTGGCTAAATATGATGTAAAAGACAGCATCTCTAAAGGTAGCTCCTTGAAATTTTGTATGGTAGCTGAAGGAAAAGCGGATATTTACTACCGTCATGGCCCAACTATGGAATGGGACACAGGCGCAGGTCAAGCCATTTTAGAAGCATCAGGGGGAAAAGTCTTTAAAGGTAATGAGGAGAAAGAAAGATTCAATTATAACAAAGAGAATCTTCTGAATGGTAGTTTTTTATGTTTGGGTTTTTGAAAAGTTGGAAGTGGGGTGTTGGATGATGGATGACTGAGAGTTAGTGGTCAATGTAGCTGGCAGTGGGAAATACCGCAGGTCAGACCAGGGATAGTTGGAAGCGGGAAGTAGGGTGATGGGTGAAGGTTTTGTTGGAAAAATATGGAGTTAGATAGAACGGCCCTAATTCATAAGACCCGATCTTGACTCTTTAATCTTCCTCTTGAAATTCCAATAAATCACCCGGCTGGCAATCCAAGGCTTTGCAAATAGCTTCTAAGGTGGAAAAGCGGATAGCTTTTGCTTTACCAGTTTTTAAAATGGAAAGATTGGCAACAGTTACATCGATCTTGTCTGCCAGTTCTTTCGATTGCATTTTCCTTTTAGCCAGCATTACATCTACATTAACTACTATCGGCATGGCTTAAACGGTTAATTCGTTCTCTTCTAAAAGTTTTTGACCTTCCTTGAAAACTTCAGATAAAATAAATGCCAAAGCTGACCCAACTAATGTTGAAAAGTGTACTATGAAGGAAATTTTATCAGGAGATATTATGATGGATTGAATTCCAAAAATAATTATTGCGTATAGACTTATATTTTTAAATGCTAATATATTTTCACTTGTAAAGGTTTTCAAACTATTAATGGATTTAATAACACTAGATAATTCACCAGTTATTTTGTAAAGATAAAATAGCAAAGCTAGATTCTGAATTAAGGTGAATATAAATCTTAAAGGCATTTGTCTAGCATATTCATTCATACTCATTTTATCAGAATCTTTATTGAAAATTACTTCTCCATTTTCAAAAAATATTCCACTCTCGTATTCATCAATTCCAAATGCAGCTAATCCTAATATTAAACTACAAATAAATAAAACAGCAATTAGGACCCTGAAAACCTTTAATGTGATAGATGTGAATTTAAGGACTATGTTCTTATTCATAATTTTACAGTTTTGCTTATTAATCGCAAAACTATATAAAATTATTGATAAACAATAATTATTTATCGTAAATATTCAAATCAATTTTAAATTCCACTTCAATATTTTCATTCACTTTTACCATTCCAAAGAATTTTTCTGGGGCTTCCAAACCAAAATCTGTAATGCATAATTCCATTGTAGCACTAGAAATCAGTTTATTATTATTGAGGTTATTGTTGAGGTTGACCGTATAGAATTGCTTTTCACCCGCCATTTCAATCATAATGTGGGCTATCTTATTATTCGTGATTTTTTTCAGTTGGAAAATGATAAAAGGATAATTCTCATATTCTAATAAATCATGCAAATCACCTGTCATTTGTGGGTTTGGACATTTGAAATTAAGTACTTTTAGAAAGAGTGCTTCATGTTCAATTTCAATTACATTTCCCTTCTTTATAAGGGACACTTCAAATTCATTTTCAGGAAGTTTTGCATTATAACTACAATTGAAACTATTAACATTAGTGGTTCCGTGAATTTCCACATAAGAATTTTGAGTGTTAATGTTAACAAGTTTTTTTTCAGTCTGACCATGTGCAGCTGAAAAACTAATCATTGCCATGAAAAAGAAATGTAAAAATGGAACCTTCATCTGTATTTCGTTAAGAAGTGAAATTACATATAGTTTAAGATTAAAAAAAGCGATGAAGCATTGCCCCACCGCCTTTTACTAAACAAGGTATTCTATTATTAGAAACTGATTACAGCCTCTAGCATTAGACCTTTGAATTCTGCTCCAGCAAATCTTCCTGCCCAAGCATCTCCATTATATTGTTGGTTAACATACTCTACTTTGGTCATGATGTTGTCAGTTAAGAACCAACCACCACCGAAGTTTAATCGGCTAATATTCATGTCTTCTGGAGCAGCTTCTGCCATTTTACCATTTACTGTATTGTAACGTCCACCAATGTAATATCTTTCATTAGCACCAAATCTGTATAGCGCTTCACCTGCAATTTGAGTCATCGCACCGTCACCTTCATTTAATCCGCTAGCTACTTCATAGATACCGAAGAACTCAAAACCACCTGCTTTAATGAATGGGTTGATTTGCACAGCAGATATTTTAGTAAATCTTGCGTTAAATCTGCCATCAAAATTACCACCTTGAGAAGCAACGCCTAAGTCTTCATTACCAACAGTGTGCAATACCTGGTAATATCTAGATCCAGCTCTATCTCCACCGTATAACCAGGTTCCAGTGCTTGTTCCTGTATTAACATACCAGCTACCAGTTAAACGAGCTCTGAAATCATCGCTGATTTGTTTATCAAATCCCAATTTAGTGTAGAAAGAAGGTTTATTATCATTACCAGAAGTCACACTTTGGTTTAATTTACCGTTAGTAACACCAACCACTGCAAGTAGTCCATTATTTTGGATAGTTACTTCACCAAAAGCTTCAGTAGAAAACGCATCCATTATGTAATTACCTACAAAAGGGTTATAAATAGCTCTTGCGTTATCAGTTCTTCTAAAGTGAGCATCACCGTAATTAAACTCATCTAAACCAATGGTAACAGTAGTATATTTCATAATACCTTCCATAAATCCTTCTTTGATGAAGTCTAATTTATCAATTTGCAAGTGACCACCTTTTACCCAAGCTTCAGCATGGTTACGAGCAGACAAATAAGTACGTAAGTGTAATCTTACCCCATCATACATCTGAACATCAAGGTTTAAGTTAGCGGTTGGTAAGTTAAAATTATTACCTAGCTCTTTTAACTCTAAACCAGAACCAGCTGCAGCATCATTACTTTGGCTTAATCCTTGAAATTGCATGGCAAAATCACCACCAACTCTAACTTTAACACCTTCATATTCTACTGTATCAGCTTTTGAAGGTTCAAACACATTCAAACCTGGTTGACCAACTGGTCTGAAAAACTGCAAGTTTCTGCCATCCTGTGCGAAAAGCACTTGCGCAAATCCCATTAATAGGGCAATCATTGTGAATCTTAAAAACGTTTTCATGGTTTCTGTTATTTAAATTGTTGTCTTTGTGTTATTTATATTGAGCATTAAAATTAATTGTAATCTGATCTCCTGTTTTGATGGTTCCAAACACCGCAGTTGGAGGGTCTATTTCGAACACAGACATTTTGAATGTTATGTCTCCTTTGAAGGATATTCCATTGCTAGCTTCTGCAGTCACTTTCATATTCACTATTTTACTTACTCCTCCAATTGTCAATAGACCTTTCGTGTCCATAGTAGTAGTGTTTCCATCTACACTCACATTATCCATTGATCGGAATTGGTATTTAATTACTGGGTGATCATCTGCTTTTAAAGCTTCATAAGTGTTGTCGTCCATTGCTGACTTTCCACTTTTTAAACTTTTCACAGGAATATTGAAGCTTAAGCTATTGATACTTTGTAAAGCATTGTTTTCTATTTTTACGTCTGCCTTACCATCAAACTTTTCTGCTTCAATTGTCCAGTCATGAACAGTTGAAGTTCCATCTACACTTACTTTAGTATTACTTTCGTTTACCGTTAACTGCTGTCCATACACCAAGGGTGCGAAAAAAAACAGCATCATTATGATCATTAAATTTCTCATAGCATTTGACTTTTTAATTATGATGTAAAGGTGGCAGGTAAATGTTAGCTAAACCATGACCTAGGTCATAGAAAAGTATGATTTGATGCCCTGAGAGTAATTAAAGGCATTTTCTATTTTATTCTTCCTTCTACCTGCTATCAATGGCTACGGTGAGTATTTAAAAAAGATATTAGAATTGAAAATTCTTATGAGATTTTTAATATTTTTATAGGAAGTATATAATACTAAAAGCTTTTACTTATAAATTTATGGGCATATTTTCAAATATAATCGAATTCGGAATTCATAATCAATTGTCCGATTCAGTCAAAACAAAAATTCGACTAAGCAATATTTTAAATCTGGCATTAGTCGTGATAATAGGCTTTTATGCGTTAATATCAGCATTAGTCATACCAGAAGTATTAGTTTATTGCCTTTATGGTTTAGTCGCTTATTTGATCATTATGTCTTTTTCTTATTTTGGCCTGAATATATTGAGTCGATTCTTAATGGCTATAATGCCTGCCTTAGTGATTGGTATGCTTCATGCTGTCATCATGCAACAAGATGCTACTCTTATTAAGGAAATTTATGCTTTTCAAATTGTAGCCTCTCTTATTCCTTTTAGTTTGTTTGATTATAAAAGAGTCCAATTTTGGATACCTGCATTTATAATATCTATTCTACCTGTTATTTATATCTATGAGTTGAATGATTATTTAAGCATTTCATTTGACAACTCCATTTTCCAACAAACTTGGATTAGAATGACTGTTTTATATGGTGCTTTCTTTTTAGGGGGGTTCCTTTTTATTTTCTTACAAAGATTAAATCAAAAAGAATTTGATAAAGCACTGGATTTAACTAATCAATTTGCAGAAGAAAATAAAAGAGTATCAGAAAAGGAAAAGGAATTACAAGATTCTCTAGGGAAATTAGAAAAGGCCCAGATAGAGGAAAAGAAAAGAGCATGGGCAACTAAAGGATTAGCGGAAATTGGCTCCATTTTAAGAGGAGATGAAGATTTAAAGGTACTAACCGAAAAAATTATTGCTTTTGTAGTGAAATATTTAGAGGCAAACCAAGGCGCTCTATTTTTATTAGAAAATGAAGACAAGGAAGATTTACACCTTTCTTTAAAATCTGCCTATGCATTTAATAGAAAAAAACACCTAAATCAAAAGGTAAATTTGGGTGAAGGTTTAGTTGGACAGTGTTATTTGGAAAGGGATTATATTTACCTTACTGAAGTTCCTGAAAATTATATCTCCATAAAAAGCGGCTTAGGAGATGCAAATCCAAGGGCACTACTTATAAGCCCAATGATTGTAAATGATGAAGTTTATGGAATTTTTGAAATTGCTTCATTTAATGCTTTTGAACAATATCAAATTGATTTCATGCTTGAGATGGGGGAAAATATTGCTATGCAACTTAATAGCATCAAAACCAATGAAAAAACTAAGCATCTTTTAGCAGAAATGCAGGAGTAATCACAGCAATTGCACTCTCAGGAAGAAGAAATGAGACAAAATATGGAAGAGCTCCAGGCTACTCAAGAGCAACAAGAACGCCAGGAAAGAGATCTAAGAGCTGAACTTGAATTGGTAGAAAATGAAAAAGTAAAGCTAGAAAAACAATTGAAAGCAAAAGAGGAAGAATTAAAAAAGGTACTAGGCTGAAAATTGAATATTAAGACCATTAATCAAAAATATTGTCCAATAGAAAATTAGTTTATTGCAGTTTCTAATTATTGGAATACATTTGTAAAAAAATAATTATCAACGTGCATATACTTACAGCAAAGAACCTTAATAAAACATTTCATGAAAATGTTGCGCTTCATAATGTTGATTTAGAGATTCCAAAGCAATCAATTTTTGGTTTGCTTGGGCCCAATGGAGCAGGAAAAAGTACTTTCATCAGAATTGTTAATCAGATCATCAATGCCGATTCAGGTCAAATTCAAATCAATGGAGAAGATTTAGCTTCCAAGCATATTGGAACTATTGGCTATTTACCTGAAGAAAGAGGCTTGTATAAAAAAATGAAAGTTGGTGATCAACTTTTATATTTAGCTCAGTTAAAAGGCTTACCTAAAAAAGAAGCCGTTCAAAAAATTAAGGCCTGGCTAGAAAGATTTGAGGCATCCGATTGGTTGCACAAAAAAATTGAGGACCTTTCTAAAGGAATGCAGCAAAAAGTGCAGTTTATATCCACTGTAATGCATGAGCCAGAACTTATCATTTTGGACGAACCATTTTCTGGTTTCGACCCTATTAATGCCAATTTAATTAAAGATGAAATCCTTAGGTTAAGAGAAAAGGGAAGTACTGTTATTTTTAGTACGCATAGAATGGAATCAGTGGAGGAAATGTGTGATTACATTGCTTTAATTAATAAGTCAGAGAAAATTTTGGATGGAGAAAAATCTAAAATAAAGAATGACTTTAAATCTAATCAGTTCACATTGGTCCATAGAGGTAATGGAATTTCAACCAATGATACTTTTAATCTGGAAAAGAAAGCAGAATTAGGGGAAGGAGTGTATCAATCTACCCTGAAATTATTATCAGACACCTCTTCCAATCAATTATTACAAGAACTAATCAACCAAAAAGTTGACATTATTTCTTTCCAAGAAGATATCCCTTCTATCAATGATATTTTCATACAATTGGTAAAAGGTGAAAACCAAAATATTCCCACTTCATAACCTTAAAATAACGAACAAATGAGTAAAATAGGCTTAATAATTAAAAGGGAGTTTGATAGCAGAGTTAAGAAGAAAAGCTTTTTGTTAGCAACCATTTTAGTGCCCCTATTATTTCCCGCTATTATTGGTGGTATGATATATTTTGCAATTGAAGAATCCAAGAATTCTGAGCAACAAAAAGTATATGTCCTAGACGAGGATGGAAATTTCAATTTCGAGAATGATAAAAAATATGCTTTTGAAGAATTAAATATTAGCTTGGAAGAGGCAAAAACTATTTTTACAGAAAGTGAAGCTTATGCCCTTTTATATTTACCCAAAATTGATTTGGCTAATCCGGAAGGCATCACCATGTATGCTAAAAAGAACCCGAGCCTTCAAGCAAGTTCCTATTTTGAAAATAAAATAGAATCTCAGATCCGAGATGAAAAATTAAAGGCAAGTGGTATAGATGAAGCAGAACTGGAAAGCTTGAAAACTAATATTAGTCTTAGCACCATCAATGTGTCTGATACAGGAGAGGAAAAAGCAAGTAGTGCTGGAGTAGCCTATGGAATTGCATATGCTTTTAGTTTCTTGGTTTATATGTTTGTTCTCATTTACGGAACACAAATCATGCAAGGAGTAATTGAGGAAAAATCGAGCAAAATTGTAGAAATTATTGTTTCTTCTGTTAAGCCCTTCCAACTTATGATAGGCAAAGTAATTGGTGTAGCATCGGTTGGTTTATTGCAATTTACTATTTGGGTAGTATTGATATTCGCACTTTCAGCAGGTGTTTTTGCCATATTTGACTTAAATCCATCTGATATGCAGAGCGCACAGGAAAGTATGTCAGGCATGAATGGAAACTCCGAAACGCAAGCATTAATGGAAAACTCAAAGGCAGGTGAAATCCTTAATATTGTTTATGATATTCCATATGCATATTATATTTCCGTTTTTGTTTTTTTCTTTATCAGCGGTTATTTACTTTATGGGGCATTATTTGCAGCTGTAGGCTCTGCAGTTGATAACATTACGGATGCTCAGCAATTTACTATGCCGATTACTATGCCAATGATCATTGGATTTTTAGGGACATTTATGTTTGTGATGCCCGAGCCTGATGGTAATGTAAGTTTCTGGTTATCGATTATTCCTTTCACTGCACCCGTGGCCATGATGGCAAGAGTTGCATTTGGTGTGCCTGCTTGGGAATTAGCCTTGAGCATGGGCTTAATGGTAGTGGGTTTCCTATTCACCATTTGGATGGCAGGAAGAATTTACAGAATTGGAATATTAATGCACGGTACCAAAGTGAATTATAAAACCTTATTGAAATGGGTAAAAACGAATAGTTAGCCTAATTAAAGAATCTGCCATGCATTTAACAAAAGTTATTTTTAAGCATGGCAGATTTAACTTTCTTACCATCCTTAGAAAAATCACTATAAAAAGCTTGATCACTTAATTTTTGGCTATCTTCATCCAGAACAAGACAAAAATATATTGATAAGCTTCTTACAAATTTTGCTTTACATTTTGGGAGGTACTCTGATTTTCGTCAGCTTACTTCCTTTGATTCGTAATGATTATTGGACTTTTAGAGTTTTTGAATTTCCTAGAGCTCAAAAGTGGGTAATTAATTTTATCTTACTCGTTGCCTCAATTATCTTATTCCCTTCTGATGCCTATTTCTCTTTTGGATTTATCATCTTACTATTTGCTAATCAACTGTATTTAAGCTATCAGATCTATCCTTATTTACCAATTGCTAAAAAGCAAATAGCTTCTGTTAGGCATGATAAAGAACCTTCAATCAAACTCTTGATTGCTAATGTATATCAAGACAATCGGCAATGGGATAAATTAGCCAAGATGGTTAAAGACGAACAAGCTGATATTGTTCTTTTGGTTGAAACAAACAAATGGTGGAAAGATAAGTGTTGTGCTGCATTTGGAGAGGAATATCCTTATCAAGTTTTAGAAGATAGGGAAAATACATATGGCATGCTTTTATTCTCTAAATTAGAACTGAAAAACACTCAAATTCATTATTGGATTAAGGAAGAAATACCCTCCATAGAAACTGATATACAATTAGAAAACCGTTCCATTAAGTTTTATGCTATTCATCCTGAGCCGCCAGTTCCATCCGAAAACACAAAATCCACTGAGCGAGATGCAGAAATTTTATTAATTGGACAAAAAACCAAAGCTGATCAAATGCCGACTATAGTCGCTGGAGATTTAAATGATGTCGCTTGGAGTTATACTTCAGAATTATTCTTAAAAACCAGTGGGCTTTTAGATCCTAGAAGAGGTAGAGGATTCTTTAGTTCTTTTCATGCAAAATACCCTTTGTTTCGCTGGCCTTTGGATCATGTATTTTGTTCCGGGCATTTCCGGTTGCAGAAAATGAAAAGAATGGAAAGCATAGGCTCTGACCATTTTCCGATATTATTACAATTGCATCTGGCCAAAACTGATGATGACAGTAATGAATTAGAGGTAACAAAAGAGGATAAAGAATTAACAAAGGAAAAAATAGAAAATGGCCTAGATTAAGGATATTAATCTAATTCTTTTTCAAAATTAAATAGATACGTATTAAGCTGACCTTCTGAATTTTTATGGGAAAGTTCTATCGCTAATTGATCTTGAGAAATTGATTTAACTTGCATAAAACAACCATCTTCCCTATAGAAATAACCGTCCTTAATTGAACCAACCAACTCAAAATTGCATATACTGGGCCAGAATTGTTCACCTTCTCCTGATCTTGAAATTAAATTTTCTGATATTAGTAGTGAAAAGTCTAAGTTCAAAAACTCTACTGTTATTTGATTAACAGCACTTGTACATTTCCACCTTCCTTGTATTCCTTCTAATAAATTTTGATAAACTTCCATTTTAATTTCGTTCATTTCTTAACAAATACTTTCTGTTTTTAAAGCCAAAATGATCCATCTTTCTTTTAGTTAAAGAATTTTTATCTCCTATTAAAAAGTTTGATGGGTCTGTTTTTGATTGAAATAAACTACCGGATGGTGTAAAACTTGAAATACCAATATTGCCCGGTGAGTTCAAAGGAACCCACCAGAAGGCAATAATTGATATAACTAAGAAAAACTTCATCCCCTAAATTTTTGATAAAGGTGGACGATATTTGCTCTAATGACAATACCTAGAAATAGGTATTTTTAGGGAAAAGCGGGTTTAATTGGAATGAAGGTAAATTTTATTCAGTATAAAATACTCTTTTTACCCGTTCGCTAATATTAGTAAGGATTTCATAGGGTATGGTTTCAATAGCTTTTGCCATTTCGGATATAGTGGGTTTCTCTCCGAAAACAATAACTTCATCACCTGCCATGCAGTCAATATTGGTGACATCTACCATTGTCATATCCATGCATACATTTCCTATCACAGGAGCTAATTTCCCATTTATCATGACTTTACCAATTCCTTGACTGAATTTGCGATTAAATCCATCTGCATAACCTATTGAAATGGTTGCAATTTTCATATCCTCCATCGCCAAACCCTTTCGTGCATAACCAATAGTTGCTCCTTTTTTGATATGCTTTACTTGTGAAATGACCGTTTTTAATAAAGAAACAGATTGTAATTGTCCTGAATGCAGTCCGGTAGGATCCACTCCATACAAGCCTATACCAAGCCTTACCATATCAAATTGGTAATCAGGAAAACGGCTAATCCCGGGGCTATTTAATAAATGTAACAGAGGCTTATATCCTAAAAAATCTATGATTTCATCCGCAGATTTCTTAAATGAAAGGGCTTGTTGAGCTGAAAACCCATTATGAATAGCTTCATCAGAGCCAGCTAAATGACTAAAAATAGAAGCTACCTTAAGTTGGGGATTTCCTTTCAATAGTGATTTTAATAGTTCTATTTCATGACTTTCAAAGCCAAGTCTATGCATTCCCGTATCCAGCTTCAAATGGATTTTGAGGTGATTACTATGATTTCGGGTGTAACTAGCATAATCCTTAAATATACTTTCGCTATAGAGTTCCGGCTCAAGATTATATTGATGTAAAAGTTCAAATGTTCGAGGATCGGGATTCATGACCATAATAGGCAATTGAATTCCATGTTGACGCAATACAACACCTTCATCTGCATAGGCAACCGCTAGGTAATCCACATTCTGAAACTCTAACCAATTAGCAATTTCATGGCTGCTACTTCCATAAGAAAACGCCTTAACCATTACCATGGTTTTTACATTTGGCTTTAGTCTGGAACGATAAAAATTGAGATTATGAGTGATTTTATTTAAGTCAATCTCCAATACAGTCCCATGAATTTTTTGCTCCAAGCGTTGAACTATGGACTCAAAATTAAATTTTCTTGCACCTTTAATCAGAATTAATGCCTCTCGAAATGCATTTTCTTTTTCATATTCTAAAAACGAACTTGTGTTTGGAAAAAACAGCACTTCTCCATCATAAAATTTTTCCAGCATCTTAATTTCCTTGCCTATGCCTATTACTAAGTTTAGATTTTCCAAGTCAATTCTTTCAGCAAGCTGTTGGTATAAAACCTCCGAATTTAAACCGGTCTCTAGAAGATCAGATAATATGAGTATTCTTTTCTGAAACTGTTTCTGTTGTGAAAAAAACTGAAGAGCAGTATCAAGGCCAACTAAATCATTATTGTAGGAATCATCGACTAAATAGGTGTTATTTTTACCCTTTTTTGTTTCTAGCCTCATATTAAGAGGCCTAATATCATTAAGCGTATTTTGAATAATCTTAATAGGCAAGCCTTCATGCAGCAAGAGTAACAGACAATGTGTAATGTTTTCTAAAGAGGCATAATCTTTAAAAGGCACTTGGAATATGTGGAATTGCTCATCATAAGGAATTCTGATAGCTGTTCCATTATTTCTTTCTTCTGTTTCTATAAAAAAATTAGAAGTATTATCCTCAAAAGACCATCCAATAAATTCCTTTTCCTCTAGGTTTGGAAGATTATGTAAAGCATTTGAAATTTCAGGGAAATCTTTACAGAAAATAATGGTAGAGGAATCTTTAAATAATTCCGCTTTTTGGTTTGCTTTTTCTTCTAAACTTGGGAATCCTTCATCATGTGCCGTCCCTAAATTTGTATAAATTCCTATTTTTGGTTTAATGATAACCTCAAGTTTTTGCATTTCACCCATTTTGGAAATTCCTGCCTCAATGATGGCATAATCTTGATAATGATTCAAATGCCAAAGAGAAAGGGGAACTCCTACTTGAGAATTATAACTTCTTGGACTCCTATAAACTGAATAAACCTGCTCTATTAATTTTCCTAACCATTCCTTCACTATGGTTTTGCCATTACTACCCGTTATAGCAATTAAATTACCCTTAAAGTTATTTCTTTTATATCCTGATAAAGCTTGGAGAGCAGCTATGCTGTTAGGCGTTTTAAAGAAATTGGCTTCAGGATACTTTTTAGTATTTATTTCCTGATCAATAATAAAATTTCTGACTCCTTTAAAATAAAGCTCCTCTATAAAATTGTGCCCGTTATGACGTTCACCATTGATTGCAATAAATAAATTTTTGGAATTGGCTACAGTATTTCTACTGTCAATGAAAATATTCTCAATATCATAATCTTTCCGGAGTTGGTAGATTTCTCCATTCAGAATATTAGGTAAGGATGAGAATTCAATTTTCAAGGATAATTAGGATGAGGTATTAATTTGTATTTTAAAAAAAGCTTGTTTAAAAGTTTACTGTTACTCTGTAAAGAGACAATATGCAAAATCATAAAAAATGATCTTTTAACCTTTAAACAAGCTTTTATAATTTATTCTCCAGCGTTCTCTGGCTTAGCTGAAAGATTTTCCAAAACTTCTTTCAACGGAACTCTTACACCTTCTTTGTAAGGTACTATCCATGCTTCTTTAACGCCCATTTTTCTTAAAGTCTTTTTAAATTTATCAGCTTCCCAATAATCTCTAAATCGACCCAAAGTAATTCTTTGTAGTCCTTCCTCCGTTTCTTCACCGCTGAAGTTAGGATTGTTTTTGAAATACTCAGACATATCAATATTTTCAAACGCCCCTACCTGAACCTTAAACCAAGTTCCACTTTCATCCAATGCTTGAGGTTCTTGATTCTTAGAATCTTTTACTTTACTAGCCATTTCATTAGCTCTTTGTCTCTGAGCCTCTGCCATTGCTTTTGCTTCTTGAGCCTCTGCTTTTGCAGCAGCTATTTCAGCATTTTTATTACTTAACTGACCTTCAAGGTTCTCAACTTGAGCATTTAAACTAGCAACAGAGCTTTTAAGGCTTTCGTTTTCTTCAACCATTGCCTTCATCTGTTCAGGATTCTTCTTGAGCTCCTTAGCCATTTTTTTCATTTCCTTTTTTTCTGCTTTACTCAACTGAGCAGAAACAGAAAATGCCATGCAAAAAATCATAAGGATGGCGATTAAACTTATCTTGCTTTTCATATTTTATAATTCGGTTTATTCAGATTTATACAACTAAAGTAAGTAAATAACTACTATAAAGACAAATAATACTATTTAATGTTTCTTTAAACTTCCAATCATGTCTTCAGGTTTTACCCACTCGTCAAACTCTTCTGCGGTTAAAAATCCTAGATTAATAGCCTCATCTTTAAGTCTAGTGCCATTTTCATGGGCTGTCTTAGCAATTTTAGCAGCTTTTTCATAACCAATCTTTGTATTTAAAGCGGTAACCAGCATTAAGGAATTGTCTAAATGTTCTTTAATTCTTTCATAATTAGGCTCAATTCCAATGGCACAATTGTCATTGAAAGAAACACAAGCATCACCGATCAAACGAGCAGATTGCAGGAAGTTGGCTGCCATAACAGGTTTAAAAACATTTAATTCATAATGCCCTTGCGTTCCGCCAACAGTAATGGCCACATCATTACCCATTACTTGAGCACAAACCATAGTTAAAGCCTCTGCTTGAGTAGGATTAACTTTTCCAGGCATGATAGAAGAACCTGGTTCATTAGCCGGAATAATAATTTCTCCAATCCCTGATCTTGGACCTGAAGCTAATAATCTTATATCATTTCCAATTTTATTTAAGGAAACTGCTATTTGTTTTAAGGCTCCGTGTGATTCTACAATGGCATCATGAGCGGCTAAAGCTTCAAATTTGTTTTCGGCAGTTCTAAAGGGTAGTCCGGAAAACTCAGCTATTTTCTTTGCAACTAATTCAGAATATCCATCAGGAGTATTAATTCCTGTACCTACTGCTGTTCCACCCAATGCAATTTCTGAAAGGTGGTCTAGAGTATTTTTTAAAGCCTTAATACCATGATTTAATTGAGATACATAACCTGAAAATTCTTGACCTATAGTTAATGGAGTAGCATCCATTAAGTGAGTTCTACCAATTTTCACAACTTTTTCAAAAGCCTTACTTTTTTCATTTAAGGTATCCCTTAATTTTTCAATCCCTGGAATTGTGGTTTCCACAATCATTTTATAACAAGCAATGTGCATGCCTGTAGGAAAAGTATCATTTGATGACTGAGATTTATTTACATCATCATTAGGATGTACTACTTTCTCATCATCATAAGTTTTACCCGCTAAAATTTGTGCCCTATTCGATACTACCTCATTTACGTTCATGTTTGATTGAGTACCAGAGCCAGTTTGCCAAATCACCAATGGAAATTGATCATTATGCTGATTATCTAAAATCTCATCACAAACTTTTGATATTAAATCTCTTTTCTCTTGGCTTAAAACGCCTAATTCATGATTTGTGTGAGCAGCAGCTTTTTTAAGATATGCAAAACCATGCACTATTTCTAAAGGCATACTGGCTTCGACACCTATTTTAAAATTATTTCTACTTCTTTCAGTTTGGGCTCCCCAATACTTATCAGCGGGCACCTTTACTTCGCCCATTGTGTCTTTTTCAATCCTATATTCCATTACCAAATGTTTTTTCGATTAATAGCGTAAAATTACAACTAATCGCATGAATTGCTATGATAAACTGCTAAAATAGACATATTAAAAAATTGATATAATCAAATATAATATTAAATAGATTATAATTTTCTAGTTTTTCATAAAAATTCGCGATATTTTTGTACTCAAACAACAGCAAAGCTTAAATGAATAACTTATACAGAAGGCTTATGATCAGTATACTAATGATTTTTGTATGCGTTTTATCCGTAAGCTATTGTCATCAAATTAAAGAAGGAAACAATAAGGTCATTTCATCTTTGAATAAAATTTCAAATGTTTCTGCAGCCTACGCAGTATTTCCTTAAACCAAGTCCACTTCTTGATTATTATTACCTCAGATTCTAAATAGAAAAAGAATGAGTAGTCTACTCATTAGCAGATTAATTCATCTCTAAGAATTAATCTTTTTATCAATTCCTGACAATTATTTATAGAATTTTTAAGACAACTGAGGTGAAAAAAATGCTTTTCCCCTAATTCCATCTTTCTAATGCAAATTAATTCTGCACGTCTAATATTGCTTTAGTGGTATTTAAAACCCCTTTTGTATTTTTATTTAAATCAAATCTAAATAAAATCGAGTTTTTATTTGTAACCAATCTAAATAAAATTAATTTTGCATCATCATTAGAATCAATCTAAATACAAATATTAATTTTGCACAAATGAAAAATTTAAGATTATTAGGATTAGCACTCTTAGCAGCTTTTGCTTTTACCGCATGTGATGATGAAAACACGGGAGGAGAAAATGAAAACAATTATGAAATTCCAGCAACTTACGATTTTGAAAATGTAAGTTATACAGGTCAGATCCAACGTCTAGATATGTTAGATGAATTGACTGTATATATGAAAACAGCTAATGAAGGGGCTGTTCTAGATGCTCAAAAAATGTTAGATATGTATGCTAACGAAAACAGCGCTTTTGCAGATGCCTCTTTGAACGAAGCAGATTCTAAAGAATTAGAAAATAAAACTGTTGAAGGTGACATTTCAATGTTCCAAGAATTTATAAATGATTTTGCAGCTGCTACAGTTGAAGCAAATGGAGGAGTTGGAAGTAACGGAACTCCAGGTGTGGTAACTTCAAATGATGGCTCAAAACAATATTTCTTCGATGCCAATGGAATTGAACATATCCAATTAATTGAAAAAGGTTTAATGGGGTCTTGCTTCTATTTCCAAGGAGTATCTATCTATTTAGCTTCTGGTAAAATGGATGTAGATAATGAAACCATAGAAGAAGGTATAGGTACCGCAATGGAGCATCACTGGGATGAAGCTTTTGGTTACTTAGGTGTGCCAACTGATTTTCCAGCAAACACTGATGGCGCTAGGTTTTGGGGTAAATATGCAAATGGAAGAGATGCATTGTTAGGATCAAATGAAACTCTTATGAATGCATTTATCACGGGTAGAGCAGCTATTTCAAATAAAGACTTAGAGACAAGAGATGAGCAAATTGAAATCATCAGAAATGAATGGGAGAAAGTTTCTGCTGCCACTGCTATACATTACTTAAATGAAGCAAATGCAAGTTTTGCTGATGATGCAATAAGAAATCATGTTTTATCTGAAGCTTGGGCTTTTATTCACGCATTGAAATATAATCCAAATAAAAAATTAACCAATGCTGAAGTTGATAGCCTCTTAGAAGAATTAGGTGACAATTTTTATACTATTTCAACTGATAATATCAATGCTGCTAAAGCAACATTAGTTTCAGCTTACGGATTTGAAGATATTCAAAACCAATTATAATAATATGTACATGAAATATTTAAGATTTTCTTTCTTCATACTATTTATAGCTACTTTCACTGCCTGTGATAATAAAACAGGCAGTGAAAAAGTAGATTTTGATAGAGAAGCATTCCTAATCAATATGGCAGACAATGTTATTCAGCCTTCTATTGAGGATTTTGCTTCTAAAACCGAAGGTCTTAGTGTAGCTACAAACTCATTCAATATCAATCTTTCATTAGAAAGCCTAAATGTTCTAAGAGCTGAGCTTAAAGAAACGTGGTTAAGTTACCAACATTTAGCGTTTGTTCATGTAGGGCCTGTTTCAAGTGTAAACTTAAGAGACAGAGTCAATATTTTTCCTACTAAAACAGATGTAATTGAAGATAATATAACTTCCCAAAATTATGTTTTAGGATCTGCCTCTAATGTAGCAGCCAAAGGTTTTCCAGCCTTGGATTACCTTCTGTTTGGCACTGCACAAACTGACGAAGAAATCCTAGCATATTTTGGAGATCCAAACTTAGGAGAAAATCGCTTGAAATATCTTTCTGATTTAGTAGAAGACATTCAAACTACTTCAAATATTATGTCTGATGGATGGGCGGATTATAGATCAACATTTATTGGAAATACAGGGACTGATGTAGGAAGTGGTACTAGCCTTCTAGTAAATGAATACAATTTTCAATTCGATATCAGAATTAAAAATGCTAAAATCGGATTTCCGTCCGGTGGAAATCCTAGAACTGGAGGAGTACTTTCCCCGCAAAATGTAGAAGGATATTTCTCTGGCTGGTCAGGGGATTTAGCTGAAAAGGCCGTACTATCTTCACTTGCTGTTTTTAAAGGTGAGCATTTTAATTCATCTGAAGATGGACTTGGATTAGACGATTATCTTAATGCACTTGATGCAAGAGACAGAAATGATGAACTTTTAAGTAGAGCAATCATTAATCAATCACTTGCTGCATTAGAAGAAATGGAAAAAATTGAAGCTCCTTATAGTGAAGTAGCCACTACAGAAGGGAGCCAATTAGTAGATGTTTACAATGCATTACAAGCTGTTATTCCTCTGATAAAAGTGGATATGACTTCAGCTTTATCGGTTTCCATTACTTTCCAAGATAATGACGGTGACTAATGCTTTACCAATATATCGACTTAATCAAGCAAAACACATTGCACCATTAGCTACTTTCCGAGTAGCTTTTGGTATTATGATGCTTGCCTCCATTATTCGCTTTTGGGCTAATGGTTGGATAGCCAAGCAATACATTGAACCTGAATTTTATTTTTCTTACTATGGGTTTGAATGGATACAATCATGGGGGAATCCTGGAATGTATATTCTATTTGCCATAATGGGAATAGCCGCTTTGGGAATTGCTTTAGGCGCATTTTACAAATGCAGTGCTGCTCTATTTTTCCTAAGCTTTACCTATGTAGAACTAATCGATAAAACTAATTATCTCAATCATTACTATTTTGTAAGCATCATCGCATTTTTACTGATATTAGTGCCTGCTAATAAAGCATACTCCATTGATGCTTGGCGAAAAAAGAAGCAGGAATTTTATATTCCAGCGTGGAGTATATACATCTTTATTTTGCAATTAAGCCTTGTGTACTTCTTTGCAGGTTTAGCCAAATTACAATCTGATTGGCTTTTGGAGGCTCTTCCCTTAAAGATTTGGCTTCCATCCAGAGCAGATACGCCTATAATTGGTAGTCTTTTAGATTATAAATGGACCGCATACTTTTTCAGTTGGTTTGGAGCATTTTATGATTTAAGCATTCCATTTTTCTTGCTTTGGAAAAGGACAAGAGTTTTTGCTTATTTAACCGTTATTGCCTTTCATTTTATGACTGCTGCACTTTTCCAGATCGGAATGTTCCCTTACATCATGGTGGTTAGTACCTTGATATTTTTCTCAGAAGATTTTCATAAAAACATATGGAATAAGCTGTTTCCTAATAGAATATCGGAATTACAAAAACCTACAATATATTCTAATCCTGCTGTTTTGAAATATTTCTTAATCATCTATTTTGGTTTACAAATACTTATACCCTTTCGCTATACTCTTTATCCCGGTAAGTTATTTTGGACCGAGGAAGGATACAGATTCTCCTGGAGAGTTATGCTAATGGAGAAAATGGGATATTCGCAATTTTCTGTAAAAATTCCATCGCAAAACAAATCTTTTGAAGTGTTTCCAGGCCAATTTTTAACCCCGGTCCAGGAAAAAATGATGAATACTCAGCCTGACATGGTTTTACAATTCGCACATTTTTTAAGAGATAAATACCAAACAGAATTTAAAGCTGAGGTGGAAGTTTTCGTGGAAAGCTATGCCGCAATAAATGGGAAAGGAAGCCGGCCTTTCATAAATCCAGAGGTGAATTTGGCAACAATCGAAAGAGGTTATCAACATAAAAACTGGGTATTACCCTATAATCAATGAAGAAACAGTATAACTATATTATCATTCTATTGATTAGTATTTGTTCTAATACGCTTTATGCTCAAGGCATAAAGGGAACTGTGACTGATTCAGAAAGCAATAAAAAGATTGAGTTAGCAGAAATATTCATTCTAGATAGCAATCTAAAAACAGTTACAGATAAAAATGGAAATTATGAACTGAATTTACCCAAGGGAGAATACAGAATTGCTGCCTTTTATTTAGGAAGACAAAGCGAAATTAAAGAGGTTAATATTAAAAGTAACTGGGAAAGCATAGACTTTTCATTGGCTCCATTATTTGAAACATTAGAAGAAGTTAAAGCGATCGGAAAAAAATCAGAGGTGTTTAATATCACAAGACTAAATCCAGTGGAAGGTACTTTAATTTATGAAGCCAAGAAGAATGAAGTGATAAATATTGAGCAAATAAATGGAAATCTTGCGACTAATAATGCACGTCAGGTATTTGCAAAAGTGCCAGGCTTAAATATTTGGGAAAGTGATGGTGGTGGACTTCAATTAGGAATAGGTGGTAGAGGTCTTAATCCAAACAGAACTTCTAATTTCAATACCAGACAAAATGGATATGATATCTCAGCTGATCCATTAGGCTATCCTGAAAGCTATTATACTCCACCAGTTGAAGCCTTATCCAAAATTGAAGTGGTAAGAGGAGCTGCTTCTCTCCAATATGGTTCTCAGTTTGGTGGTATGATTAATTTTTTGTTCAAAAAAGCTCCTGAAGAAACTCCAATTCAATTCCACACAAGAAACACAATAGGTTCTTTTGGTCTATTAAGTTCTTACAATAGTCTTTCAGGCAACACTAAAAAGATGGACTATTTTGTGTTTTATCAAAGAAAACAAGGAGATGGTTTTAGAGATAATGAATCATTCGAATCTAATACGCTTTTTGCCGATGTGAATTTTGACATAGGAGATAAATTATATCTCTGTTTTGAATTTACTCATATGGATTATCTTGCTCAGCAAGCTGGGGGTTTAACAGACAGAATGTTTGAGGAAGATCCTAGACAATCTGTGAGAGAGCGTAACTGGTTCGGAATTGAATGGAATATTCCAGCATTGATTTTAGATTATAGAATTAATGATAAGACTAAACTAAACTGGAAAACCTTTGGATTAATTGGCTCAAGAAAGGCTTTAGGAAATTTGGAAAGAGTTACACAGATTGATTTTCCGGAAGAAGAAAGAAATTTGCTTTGGGATGATTACGAAAACTTTGGGTCCGAGCTGCGCCTATTGCACCGCTACGATTTCATGGGTCAAATTCAAGCTTTGGCAATTGGAGCACGATATTTTAAGGGAAATACACAGCAACGTCAAGGCCTAGGGCCAGCAGGATTTGATGCAGATTTCCAATATAATAACCCCAATAATTTAGAAGATTTATCCTTTAGATATCCTTCGGAGAATGTGGCGTTTTTTGCTGAAAATATTATAAATATCAATAGTAATCTAAGTATAACTCCGGGATTAAGATGGGAATATATTAGCACTAATAGCAATGGTTATTATAGAAATATGGTAGAAGATTTGGCTGGCAATGTGATTTTTGACACCACCATCAATGAATCTAAAAATTTAGATCGTTCTTTTATGCTTGCAGGATTAGGTGTTAGCTATAAAACGCCAGCTGATTTAGAAGTATATGGAAATATCTCTATGAATTATAGAGGGATTAATTTTAATGATTTGAGAGTTAATAACACTAATATCTTGGTAGATCCAAATCTTCAGGATGAAAGTGGTTATAATGCCGATTTGGGATTCCGAGGAAACTACAGCGACTTCCTGAATTTTGATTGGAGTTTATTCTATTTAGCTTATAATGACAGACTGGGTGCCTTACTAAGATATGATGATGCAATTGATGGCTTTCCAAGAATTTACAGATACCGAACAAATGTTGGAAATGCAGCTATCGCTGGAGTGGAATCATATACTGAAATGAATTGGAGCAAATTCCTTAATCCGCACCCAATACATGAGTTTTCAACCTTTTTGAATGCCGCTTTCATTAGAGGTCGTTATGGAGAGGATAATATGGAAAGTTCAATAGCAGGAAATAAAGTGGAACTAGTTCCTGATGTGAATATTAAAACAGGGATTAACTATAATTGGAAAAGCTTTTCCTCCACATTACAATTCACTTATTTAAGTGAGCAATTTACAGAAGCAACTAATGCGGAAAGAACTGCAACTGGAGTAGATGGTATTATTCCTGCATTCCATGTATTGGATTTAAGCGCCAAATACAAATATAAATTTGCGCAGTTAGAAGCGGGTATTAACAATTTAACTAATAATTTCTATTTCACCAGAAGAGCAACAGGATATCCTGGACCAGGAATTATCCCTTCAGCAGGAAGAAATTTCTATGTGACACTTGATTTAAAGTTTTGAGGAAAAGTAATCCCTGACCCTGTCGCCAGCGTCCCGCTGGTGACGGATACTAGAGCCTCTGTCACTTTATCAAATTCCAGCCAAAAACTGACCAGTCTCTGGTTGAAAAAACAAAGATTATTCCGTGCGTTTTCCCCCTTTGGGGGCAAGGGGGCCTAAAACCGTATGCCAAAGCACTACTCCAATACTTACCGAAATATTCAAAGAATGCTTAGTGCCAAATTGAGGGATTTCCAAACAATGATCACTTTTGTCCACTACTTCCTGCTCAACCCCATAAACCTCATTTCCGAAAATAAAAGCGTATTTTTCATCAGATTTAGGTGTGAAGTTTTCAAGGCTCAAACTGTTTTCCGCCTGTTCTACGCTTAAAACTTGATAACCTGCTTTTTTTAAATCTTCAACTGCATCAAGCGTATTTTCAAAATGCTTCCATTCAACCGTATCAGTTGCGCCTAAGGCTGTTTTATTGATTTCTCTATGAGGAGGTTGGGCTGTGATGCCACACAAATAAATTTTTTCGATTAAAAATGCATCGCCCGTTCTAAAGGCAGAACCTACATTATTCATGCTTCTTACATTGTCTAGCACTAAAACGATTGGGTTTTTCTTCACCTTTTTGAATTCATCAACTTCCAATCGATTTAATTCTTCATTGGCTAATTTCCTCATATTTTATCATCTTTGAAGTGCAAAACTAAGAACATTTCCCTAAAAGCATGGCGAAGACTCAAGAAGCGAAGGAAACTCCTTTAATGAAACAATATAATCAGATAAAAGCCAAATATCCTGGTGCGCTTTTACTGTTTCGTGTAGGTGATTTTTATGAAACTTTTGGGGAAGATGCCGTAAAGGCAAGCAAAGTCCTGAATATTATCCTAACCAAGAGAGCTAACGGTTCGGCATCTCATATAGAATTGGCTGGTTTCCCACACCACGCAATGGATAACTATTTGCCAAAATTGGTTCGTGCCGGACATAGAGTTGCCATTTGCGACCAATTGGAAGACCCAAAATCCGTAAAGGGTATTGTAAAAAGAGGAGTTACGGAATTAGTAACTCCAGGCGTTAGTTTTGATGATAATGTACTAGAAACAGGCAGAAACAATTACTTGGCTTCCATTCATTTTTCTAAAAACGCTTTAGGAATCGCCTTCCTTGATATTTCCACTGGCGAGTTTATGACTGCTTCTGGAAATGCCTCCTATATCGATAAATTATTGCAAGGCTTTCAGCCATCAGAAATTATTTATTCCAAAGCTGCCAGGGAACATTTCTCACAAAAATTTTCAGATGACTACAATGTTCATCACTTGGAAGACTGGATTTATGCTTATGATTTTGCCTACGAAAAACTCACCAAGCAATTTAAAACCAATTCCTTAAAAGGCTTTGGAATTGAAAATCTGGAAGAAGGCATCATTGCTGCCGGGGCTATTCTTCATTATTTGGAAGAAACTGAGCATAAAAAAATAGAGCATATTGCCTCTATTTCTAGAATAGAAGAAGAAAAATATGTGTGGATGGATAAGTTCACCATCCGAAATTTGGAATTGGTTTATCCACAACAAGAAGGTGGAATTCCACTGATTCAAATTCTGGATAAGACCTTGACCCCAATGGGTTCTCGCCAAATCAAAAAGTGGATGGTTTTGCCAGTAAAGGATAAAGCCGTAATTGAACAACGCTTGCAAATTGTGGAGGCTTTCCATAAAAATAATGACTTGACGGAAAGCTTGAGGACTTCTTTGAAATCTATGGGAGATGTGGAACGATTAATTTCCAAGGTAGCAGTAGGCAGAGTAAACCCGAGGGAATTGAATCAATTGAAAAAGGCTTTGGGCTTAATGGCTCCGTTAAAAAAAGCGCTGGAAGAATCTGATGAAGCTGCCTTGAAAAAACTTTCCAATCAAATCAATCCTTGCGAATATTTATATGAATTGATTGATGAACAACTCATGGAAGATGCTCCTTTGCACACCAATCAGGGGAATCTGATTAAAGAAGGAGTAGATCATGATCTGGATGAATTGAAGAAAATTGCTTTTTCAGGGAAAGATTATTTGCTTCAATTGCAAAAGCGAGAAATGGAGAAGACAGGCATCACTTCTTTGAAAGTAGCTTATAATAAGGTGTTTGGCTACTATCTGGAAGTGACGAATTCGCACAAAGATAAGGTGCCGCAGGAATGGATTCGAAAGCAGACTTTGGTGAATGCGGAAAGATATATCACCGAGGAGCTAAAAGTTTATGAAGAGAAGATTCTAGGTGCAGAAGACAAAATGGTAGTGATAGAGCAAAGGATTTTTCAATCGCTCTTGCAAAACGCCATGGATTTTGTCAGTCCTATTCAACAGAATGCCAAAATAATAGCACAAGTAGATTGTTTGCTCAGTTTTGCCGAAATTGCCCGTGCCAATGATTATGTTAAACCTCAAATATCTGAAAGTACTGTTTTAGATATAAAATTAGGTCGCCATCCGGTAATCGAGCAGCAATTGCCTCATGGAGAAGAATACATTCCGAATGATGTTTTCTTGGATAATGAGAGCCAGCAAATCATGATTATTACCGGACCAAACATGGCAGGTAAGTCTGCTTTACTGAGACAAACTGCTTTGATTGTTTTAATGGCGCAAATGGGATGTTATGTTCCAGCAAAATCAGCGGAGATTGGCTTGGTGGATAAAGTCTTCACCAGAGTTGGTGCTTCTGATAATTTATCAAAAGGAGAGTCAACTTTTATGGTTGAGATGACGGAAACCGCTAGTATTTTGAATAATCTTTCTGACAGAAGTTTGGTGTTGATGGATGAAATCGGGCGTGGTACCAGTACATATGATGGGGTTTCCATTGCCTGGAGTATAGTCGAATTTTTGCATAATCATCCGAAATCCAAAGCTAAAACCCTTTTTGCCACTCATTATCATGAACTGAATCAATTAGCCCATGATTTTCCTCGAATCAAGAATTATAATGTTTCAGTGAAGGAAATAGATGGAGAAATAATCTTTCTGAGAAAGTTGAAAAAAGGAGGAAGTGAACATAGTTTTGGTATTCATGTGGCACATTTAGCAGGAATGCCAAATCCTGTAGTGTTGAGAGCCAATGAAATTATGCATCATTTGGAGAAAGATAAAATCAGGGACAAAGCAAACCGAAAAATGAATGAAGTTCCTAAAAATAATTATCAACTCAATATGTTCGAAGCAGATCCTGTGCTTTCTGAAATAAAGGATTTATTGGATAAACTGGATATTAATTCCATGTCTCCAGTGGAAGCATTGCTAAAGTTGAATGAATTAAAAAGTAAATTGAAGTAAAGAATGGTACGAGCTAGGAAGCTCGCACCAGCTGGTTGAATCTTAAACAAAAGCTAGCGCGAGCTTCCTAGCTCGTGCTCTTCCGACTGCCGATGATAAACAGTAAGATGTGGATAAGGGATTTCAATTCCGAGTTCATCAAAACGATTTTTAATCCTGCGCAACATCTCTCGTTTTACAATCCATTGTTTTAGCGGTCTGGTTTTTATCAAAAACTTTATAACAATAGCAGATTCGGCAAATTTATCTACTCCTAGCATCTCCAGATCACCAATAATAAGCGACCCAAATTCTTTATCTTCTTTTATTTCAGCGCCTAGCTCTTGTAAAACATTCATTACCTTACCTACATTTTCATTGTAGGACACACCTATTTCTAGCATAACTCTGGACCAATGGTGAGTCAAATTACTAACATCACTAATGTGTCCGTGAGGAATAAAATGTGTTATGCCTTCCAGATCTCTTAGAATTGTTAGCCTTAAGCTCATATTTTCCACTACTCCAGTGGTTTCATTGATTTTTACTACATTGCCTGCTCTGTACTGATTTTCAAGCAAAATGATAAAGCCTGAAAGATAATCCTTCACCAAACTTTGTGCTCCAAGAGCTATTACTAAGGAAAGAACTGCTGCTCCTCCCAATACTACAGTAAGATCTACACCAATCTGTGACAACATTACCAGTAGTCCTACAAGTACTACCAAAATTGTAATTATACTTCCTGAAGCAAGCTTTAAAGTTTCTAGTCTATCAGCACTTTCTGAATTTTTTCTGCTCTTTATAAATTTGTTAAGAATTAATGTAATTCCCCATCTACTCAAAATCCAAATCACAAAAAATGCTAGAATAATTATAGCCATTGAAGGGAGGTTGGTCTTAAGCCAATATACCACTCGATGAGGTGCGATGGAGCTTTGGAGAAATTCCAACTCAGATTTTGCATTATCTACAAGGTCTTCTGCCTGACTTACTGCCTCAACAATAGGAGGCCTGTATGCTTCAAGGGTTTGAATTCTAACCTTCAATGCCGACAAAAGTAATGTATCTTGAGTATACCTCCTGGAGGCTTCTTTTAAATGTCCTTTCACGGTAGGTTCCTGAATCTGTTTTTCTAAAAGTTGACTTAATTCAGCTGTTGCGTTTGCTAATATTTTTGTTAATCCTAAATCATGATTATGATTTCTAATCAATTGGTCTACCAAAAAAAGATTATTTCTAGAGTGGGTCAGTTCTGCTTTTAGCACTCTCAAATCTTGAAGGGCTGCGAGTTCTTTTCTATTCTGTGTCTCAGAATTTGCGCCTACTTGCACAGCCGTATCTGCAATGGATAGTATTTTGATAACAGAATCTTCACTTATTGGCACCTGACCAACAGTGATATAATCCATTAATTCTCTTTGCTTTTCAATTTTGTTTTGGACGAGAGTAATCTGCTGCAAGATGGTCTGATTACTTCTAAGATGTAGATCGAGCGAACTTAACACTTCCTCTAATTTTTCATTTTGATTGGATGAATCTTTAGGTTTAATATTGATTCCCAATTGAGCATCTAATTTTTCAAACTGAAAGGTTAAGGCGGCAACTTCTCGCTCAAGTTGCTTGCTTCGACTTTTCATTTGTATGAGTCTTTGATGATCTTCTGAAATTAGCTTATGAAATCTAATGATGAGTTCTGCATCAGAAATTCCCAATTTTTGAGATTCGTTCTTATCTTTTTTTTTGTCCTGCGCTGCAAGAGAGCTTATCATCAAAAAAGAGATGAAAAAGCAAATTACTTTTAACATAATAGAGTTAGATTTAAATTTCTCTGAATGTCGTTCCTATTGCTAATACAATAAAGCCACTCAGAAGTAGCTCGTAGTTATACTGAGTCAAAATGTCTGCATTGAAATAATGACCGATTATTCCTAAAACCCCTGCCGCAAGGCCTAGTATCCAGGTTAATTTTTTTGGTGCTGAAGGTGCTTTCATGTTTTTATTTTTTTAAATGAAAAAGAAGGACATCTTGTGCAAGCCCTTCTATTAATTATCTTAGTTATTATTTGTGGTTGAATAAATAGAATAAGCCTAATTGGATGCCTCTATTATATATAGAAACAGTACTGGTTTCATTAATTTCGGATAAGCCCAAGTTATACCTAACATCAATACCTAAGTTTGAATCAGGATTAATGTAACTCATACCCAGAACAGCCCCAAAGTCAATTCCATTAAAATCATCAGTTCTGTCTAATTCAGTGTTGTTTGAATAGGATTTAGCACCTACTAAAAAACTCAATTGTGGTCCCGCAAATAAACGGAAACCATTATCAAACATATATTGTAATGAAACAGGAACATTTATATAATTCAAGTTTAGTTTTGAATTAAGTCCATCATTTGTATTATTAGAACCTTGTGTAGAAAAAACTAGCTCAGGTTGCAAAGCAAATTGATCATTTAAGTGGAAATGACTTACTAAACCAATGTGAAAACCAGCAATCGGATCACCATAGTTGTTGTTTTCATTCACAACGTTATACATATTCAAACCACCTTTTATACCAATGTTCAAATGTTGGGCTTGAAGTGCATTTGTAGCTACCACGGCTATAATCAAAGTAATTAGATAAATTCTCATATTTTTGTTTGTTTTTGATTTTCTCTCCTTCATTATTTAAACAAGGGATTTTAACAAAACAAAGGTGATGGGAATTTCGGGTTGATATTTTACAGAAGTTCTACTATAAGTTACATATTTCACTGATTTCTAGTTAAGCCTTGCTCAAATACAGCTTCAATAGTAAAAATGAATTTTATATTTTTTTAGTGATTTTTGAGTAATAGTTTTTCAGTAAGGGCAGGCATTTTGAAGTATGATCTCATATTGATTTTCTAGTGATATAGCCCCAAATAAATTGAATTTCATGCCTTCCATCTAAAAAAAATAAATGGCAGTTCTAATAACTATTTTCCTTACAGCTTGTATTTAGTGCATTTCAAAATCTGAGCTAAGTGAAATTACGTATTCATTTTAATGGTGGGTATTTAAACATTTTACTATCTCTCATGTTTAAACAATCTTATGGAAAAAGTAATAAACATTCAACAAGCACAAAAGAGTAAAAAGGATCCAATTGATTACTTGTCTGAAAATGTTGTGCTTCTGTCTCTAAATGAGAATTTCGATGTTCTTTCTGCAAATGATACTTTTCTAAAAGTAACAGGAATTAAAAGAGACGACCTAGGTAAGCTAAATTTCTTCCAACATTTATGTGATGAATTACCGGAATATATAAATGATGAATTAAGCTATTTGTTAGGTCAACAAAAGTCATGGAATGGAAATTTTGCATTTCCCAATGTTAATGGTAAATCATCCTGGTTTCATACTAATATAATACCTTCCCGAGATGAAGATGGTAATTATATTGGTTTCAACCTTTTAGCCACAGTAGGCAAATCCCAACAAAGCCTCATCACAGAAAAGGATACTACGGAAAGCTGGATGAATGCCATATTTAATGATGAAGATGAAGCGAATGTATTAATTAGTTTAGAGGGATCTGTCATTGAATTTAATGCTGCGGCTTATGAGTTTATGTCTTGGTATACTCATAAGGAATTAAGGTTAAACGAATCTATGCCACATTATTTTGGTGGTAGTTTCTCAAAAACTTTTGAAGCCTTATTTGAAAAAGCTAAGAATGGACAAAAGCAAAAGTTCTGCAGAACATTTAAGAATCTTAGTGGATATGAAAAAGTAGTGGATATGGAACTGAAGCCGGTATCTAATTCTTCTGGAATCATAATGGGAGTAATTCTAAATTCTTCAGATATTACTGAAGAAGTTAATTTGGAGAAGAGAATTCGTGTTTCTGAGAAAAAACTAGATGATATAGCCTTTATTAATGCACATGAAGTTAGAGCTCCTTTAGCTTCTATATTGGGTTTACTCAATTTATTGGATTTTGAATCTGTAAATGACAATAGTAAACTGATATTGAATCATCTGAAAAAATCAGCCAGTGAATTAGAAAGAATCATTCATAAAGTATCTGAAAGCTCATATATGCCCCAAACAGATTCTAATAAATCGGCTTAAATTGATTTGTTTTTAACTTTAGAGAGTCTAAAAGAAAGATAATTATATAAGATAAACTTTGCTGCTTTAGCTATTACGTTTGGCAAATTCAATTAATTGCTAAATCAAGAACTAATTTTTTGTATGATTCGTTTTAAATTTTCAAGATTAAAAAAGGATTAGTCCTATCTTTGTACCAACATATAATTAATTACATCTATTTAAAATGGCAGTTGCAGTAAAAGAAAACCTTAAAATTCGAAAAAAAGGCACTTGGAAAAAAGAAATTAGCTTTGCTATAGTTCATCTATTGCCTTTGGGTGCAATATGGACAGGAGCTACATGGTTCGATTGGACCGTCTGTGCTTTCCTTTATGTTTGGCGAATGTTTTGGGTAACAGGCGGATATCATAGATATTTTGCCCATAGAAGCTATAATACATCCCGTTGGTTTCAGTTTTTGATAGCATTTTTTGCTCAAACTTCTGCTCAAAAAGGTGCTTTGTGGTGGGCCTCACATCACCGTCATCACCACAGAAATAGTGATACTTTAAAAGATCCACATAGCATGTTGCATTTTGGCTTCTGGTATTCACATGTCGGTTGGATTATTGGTTCGGATTTTAAAAATACCGATTTCAAAGTTATTTCTGATTACAGTAAATATCCTGAGTTAAGATGGTTGAATAAAAATTATTTGGTTCCGCCAGTAATTCTAGCTTTAATCGTTATGGCATTGGGCGGAATAGTAAATGGAGGAAGTATTTTAGCCATGTTTACTACAGCTGGTTTTTCTACTTTATTTATTGGCTTCTTTTTAAGCACCATTATTTTATATCATGCTACTTTTTCTATCAATAGCATCATGCACAAATTTGGAAATCAGCGTTATGAAACTGGAGATGAATCTAGAAATAGCGTTTGGTTAGCATTATTGACTTTAGGAGAAGGATGGCACAACAATCACCATTATTATGAGACATCAGCCAGACAAGGATTTTATTGGTGGGAAGTTGATTTAACATATTATGGATTGAAGTTTATGTCTATGATTGGCTTGATTTGGGACTTAAAACCAGTGCCAAAACACATCAAGCAATCTAGAAATAAGCAGGAAGCAAAAGAATTAAAAGAGCAGCTAAAAAAGCAAGTAGCATAAATTTTGGAAATTTTCTTGGATTGCTATTGTATTTTAAAAACTGACTGTTAAATTTGCATTCCCATAAGGGGAAAAGCGAGAGTAGCTCAGCTGGTAGAGCGCAACCTTGCCAAGGTTGAGGTCGCGAGTTCGAACCTCGTCTCCCGCTCAAAACTTATAATAAGTGAGCAAAAAGCTCACTTATTTTTTTGACACCTACAAATCATTCTAGCCGGGATGGTGAAATTGGTAGACACGCAAGACTTAAAATCTTGTGAGCATTAGCTCGTGCGGGTTCAAGTCCCGCTCCTGGCACAAAAGCTTCTCAGAAATGAGAGGCTTTTTGTATTTTAGAGCATTTCACTTTTCAACTGCAGTAGTAATAAGAGAAAACGTAAAGACAGCCCTAGGCTGTTTTTATTTTACCACAAAATCTCCTGGAATTTTGCAAAGGACACAGAGGTATAGATAAAAGCTGTTGGCTTACTGTTGCCAAAACAATTTGCATTATAAAAATCACATAATACAAATTATAATTTAAGAGTATCCTTCCTGGCAAAGATCAAATCTTTAAGTACAACTGATGTTTTCTTAAAGGGTCAGACTTTTTTACTATTTATACTTTTCGTTTAACCTAAAAAGAAAAGACTCAAGTTTATTTTGCATATAGGCTAGCTTACTCCTTTCATTTTAAAAATTAATGAAAATTGGGCATAAAAAAAGCCCTACATTTCTGTAAGGCTTTGCTCCTCTTCTTGGACTCGAACCAAGGACCCTTTGATTAACAGTCAAATGCTCTAACCAGCTGAGCTAAAGAGGAATTTTTCCGTTTGGGAATGCAAATATGCAAGCCTCTTTTATTATTTCCAAACACTTCATTAAAAAAATTGAAAATATTTTTTTTGATACGTTTAGTTAGTCACAAAAATTGAAAGTTATAGAAAATCAGTCATTTTGACACACTAAATTGATAGGAATTCTTTAAATAATGACATATTGTCTTATTTTTGATTCAAAATACAATTGGTATAGATTTTTCTATAGCATCAATAAATTAATTGTTAAACCTTAAAAAATTTAAAACTATGACACTTATAAAGTATAATCCAAACTTACCTAATACTGAAAGCAGGAGCTTTTCAAGTTTATTAGACAGATTTTTTAACGAATCCTTCAATGGAATCGGTAAAGAAATGCAACATTTTGCTCCTCAGGTTGATATTGCAGAAAGCAAAAGTGCTTTTGAAATATCAGTGGCCGCACCAGGAATGAAAAAATCAGATTTCAGCATTGACATGAATGAGGGTTCCATTACAATCGCTGGTGAGAGAAAATTTGAGGAAAAGAAAGATGAGAAAAACTATCATTCAGTAGAAACTCAATATGGTTCTTTCTCAAGAACTTTTCATTTGCCAGAAAATATTAAAGAAGATAAGATCGAAGCATCTTATCAAGATGGAATATTGAATATTGTCATCCCTAAGGATGAGAAAAAAGAATTGAAAAGAACAATTCACATTAAATAATTAAAGTTTAGAATTTTAAAAAAAAAGGGGCGAGATGCCCCTTTTTAGGTTTATACAATATGGATTAAAACAGAAGCGTTATTTCTGCGTTTTCATGTTAAGTTTTAAATAGAAATAGAGAGATGGAAAAGAAACAGTTTTTTATAGGAATTATTTTCGCTTCAATATTGAGTGCATTAATTTCAGTTGGTGGTTATATTTATTTCAATCCAAACTCATCAGCAAGCGGAAACCAAAGTTTTGAGGAAATACAATCAAATAATACTCGTTTTTCAAGTTTCCTAGATGAAACAGAATATAATGTGCCAGAAGGCATAAATTTTATTTATGCCTCTGAACAAGTTACAAAGGGTGTAGTGCATATTAAAGCGGAAGTAGAAAGAGATGTGCCTAGAAGTATTTCTCCGTTTGAAGAGTTTTTTAGAGAATTTCATGGGGACAAAAGTCCTCAGCCTAGAAAAGGACAATCTTCTGGTTCTGGTGTAATTATATCCCCCGATGGTTATATAGTAACCAATAATCATGTGGTAGCTAATTCTAGTAAACTAGAGGTTGTTTTACATGATAATAGAAGCTATGAGGCTAAAGTAATAGGTGCTGATCCTAACACAGATATCGCACTCTTAAAAATTGATGAAAAAGATTTAAACTTTGTAGAATTTGGTAACTCTGATAATGCAAAAATAGGTGAGTGGGTATTAGCGGTTGGAAATCCATTTAATTTAACCTCTACCGTTACTGCAGGAATCGTAAGTGCAAAGGCAAGAAATATTAATATCTTAAATAGACAAAACAGATATGGTATTGAATCATTTATTCAAACTGATGCTGCAGTAAACCCAGGAAATAGTGGGGGAGCTTTAGTTAACCTATCTGGGAAATTAATTGGTATCAATACAGCTATAGCAACACCCACCGGAAGTTATGCAGGATACTCATTTGCCGTACCATCCATTTTAGTTAAAAAGGTGGTAAATGATTTAAAAGAATTTGGTGTAGTGCAAAGGGCTGTATTAGGAGTAAGCATTCTGGACCTAAATGATCCAAGATTAGATGAAAAAGATTTTCCTACCAATTCCGGAGTATATGTTGCTGCAATTAACCCTGGAAGTGCAGCAGAAGAAGCTGGAATGAAAAATGAAGATATCATCACTAAAATAAATGAAAAGAAAATTTCCAATGTAGCTGAACTGCAAGAGCAAATCGCAAGATTTAGTCCCGGTGACGAAGTGGAAGTAACTTTCTTAAGAAATGGGAAGGAAAAAACTACATCAGTCGAGCTGAAAAGTTTAATGAATACTACTGAAATAGTAGAAGCCAGCACTGCGCAAATGCTAGGAGGCGCCACATTTGAAGACGTAAGCCAAGAAGAAATGGATAGATTAGACATTAGTGGAGGATCCAAAGTAGTGGAAATACAAGAAGGCAAATGGAAAGATATTGGGATCAAAGAAGGCTTTATTATTACCGCAGTAGATAAAGGAGCAATTAAAAATACTGAACAGTTAATCGCGACATTACAGGGAAAACAAGGTGGAATCTTAATAGAAGGTATATATCCTGACGGATCAAAAGAATATTACGGAATGGGCTGGCAATAAGCTCAAACATTTGTAAATAATTTTAAAAGGCACTCAAATACGAGTGCCTTTTTCTTTTGTTATCCTTTAAAAAAAGCCAATTTTGTGCCACATAAAAATTGAAATCCTTGCTGAAATGATTGTTTTCAGCTTAAAAACACGTTTTAAACTATTTTAAGACCTATTAACACTTATTTTTTATAATTATTGAATACTATGGATATTAAGAAAACTTACGGCTTAGCAGATGCCTTAAAAAAATTAGGAGTAAAAGAACACAATGGCGGTACTTCAACAGGAAGTAATTGGATGGAAGGAAATGGGAAAATCAGTTCCGTCTCACCAGTAGACGGAAAAGAAATTGCTTCTGTAGGAATAACTACTGCAGAAGATTATGAAAAAACTATCCAAACTGCTGAAGAAGCTTTCAAAACCTGGAGTAATATGCCAGCTCCTGCAAGAGGCGAAATTGTTCGTCAGTTTGGGAACAGATTAAGAGAATTAAAAGATCCATTAGGAAGATTAGTTTCTTACGAGATGGGAAAATCTTTACAAGAAGGTTGGGGAGAAGTTCAAGAGATGATTGACATCTGTGATTTTGCTGTTGGATTATCTCGTCAACTATATGGTTTAACCATTAAGTCGGAGCGTCCAGATCACTCTATGCAAGAGCAGTGGCACCCCTTAGGGATTACAGGTATAATCTCAGCATTTAACTTCCCTGTTGCTGTATGGAGTTGGAATACTGCATTAGCTTGGGTTTGCGGAAACGTTACTGTTTGGAAACCATCTGAAAAAGCGCCATTAACCGGTATTGCTTGCCAAAATATCATCGCAGAAGTATTGAAGGAAAATGATATGCCTGAGGGTGTTTCTTGTTTAGTAAACGGAGACTATAAAGTAGGGGAAATGATGACAAAAGATTCTCGAGTTCCTTTGGTTTCTGCAACAGGTTCTATCAGAATGGGTAAAATAGTGGGTCAGGAAGTGGCCTCTCGTTTAGGAAAGTCAATCTTAGAACTAGGTGGAAACAATGCCATGATCATTTCTAAAGAAGCTGATCTAAAAATGACTTTAATTGGTGCTGTATTTGGAGCTGTGGGTACTGCTGGTCAGCGTTGTACTTCAACTCGTAGACTTATCATCCATGAAGATATTTATGATGAATTAATTGATAAGATGAAAAATGCCTATGCACAATTGAGCATTGGAAATCCATTGGATGAGAAAAACCATGTTGGTCCAGTTATCGATAAAGACTCTGTAAATAATTACCTAAATGCTATTGAGAAGGCTAAAGCCGAAGGTGGAAAAGTAATAGTAGAAGGAGGAGTATTAGAAGGAGAAGGATATGAAAGTGGTTGCTATGTAAAGCCTGTTATAATCGAAGCAAAAAACCATTTTGAAATTGTTCAAGAAGAGACCTTTGCTCCTATCTTATATGTTATGAAATATAGTGGAGATATTGAAAATGCACTTGCCTTGCAAAATGGAGTAAAACAAGGCCTATCTTCTGCAATTATGACTAATAATATGCAAGAAGCGCATAGATTCTTATCTTCAAAAGGTTCAGATTGTGGAATAGCCAATGTAAACATCGGAACCTCTGGCGCAGAGATTGGTGGAGCTTTCGGAGGTGAAAAAGAGACTGGTGGAGGTAGAGAATCAGGATCTGATGCATGGAAAGCTTATATGAGAAGACAAACAAATACCTTGAATTATGGTAACTCCTTACCACTTGCTCAAGGAATAAAATTCGATATTTAATATTTTCTAGAAAATGCACATGAATATTCGCGTGCATTTTCTATATTTAATTGTTTTTAAAGCGCATTGATTTTATTACCTTGTTCCAAATTTAAAATTGTTCAATATGAGTAAATATCATTCCGTCATGTTAATCGATGATAATGAAATCGATAATTTGATTAACCAGAAAATGGTTGAAGCCGCAGGCTTGTCAAAATATATTTATACACACACAGGTGCAAAAAGTGCAATTGAATTTCTGAAAAATATTGAGCAATTAGATGATAATATAGTTTCTAGTGTGCTACCAGATGTTATTTTCTTAGATATTGATATGCCTTTAATGGATGGATTTCAATTTTTGGAAGAGTTCAATAAGTTGAAAGATAGCACTAAGGATAAATGTAAAATTATAATGCTAACTTCTTCAATTAATCCTCAGGACGTGAGTAAATCAAAGAAATATGACTCGGTTAAAAAATATTTAAACAAACCACTTTCTCAGGAAAGCTTGGCTGATTTATCTGTCTAAAGCATTAATAACTGAAAAGTAAAAAGCCATTTGAAGATAATTCAAATGGCTTTTTACTTTTATAGCAGTATCTAATGATACAACCAATCTCTTATTATACAACCAATCTCTTAATTATCTCCTCATTAAACTCTAACAATAAAGTTGGTGAGAAATGCTGAATTGGTTCCAGAGACTTAAATTTCTTCACCAACTCATTAATTTTCTCCTCTTTATTTCTTTTAGATTCACTCAATGAGATCTTCATGATTTTATTCAACACTTGAATATTCATGCAGTTTTCTTTTCCAATGATTCTAATTTGCCTTTGTATACTGTTTATTAATTGGTTGAATAATTCATAGTCTTTCATCAAGCAATATTCCAATGCTAGCAGTGTCTTAATTTCTAATTGTGCATTTTGATATCTTTTGAGGCTAACATCATTTAATAAATTATTTAGCCACTTGGCTGACTCTTCATATTTATTATCAAAATGGCAGCTTAAGGAACGATAAGTAGCATAGGTAATATATTGTGGAATGTCATCTTTATCTGGCTCAAAGTCTTGAAATAAAGCCACATTCTCATCAGACAGACTGGTTTTTTCTTGTATTCTTTTCGCTCTTTGTAATTTTGTTATTAAAAATTGAGCTGGATATGTAAATAAATTAAAATTTGATAAAAAGCCTGCGCAGGATTCATTTACCTCTTCATAATAATTTTCAGACTTTCTATATAGTTTATAATGATTATAATATTCAAGCTTCAGAAACTCATATACCAACTTTAAGTGGAAATATATAGAATCCAAACTATACAATTCAAATATTCCATCTGCTTTTGCTAATAAGTCTTCTATAGGATCTAAATCAACACTTGTTTCATCTTCCTCTACGAATAGCCTATGAAAAATATTAAGACAATTTTTATAGATAAATAGACGATGAGAATCGTAAATCTTACAAGTATTGATCATTTCTTTGTTGAGCAGCACCAACTCCAACTTATTTGTTTCATCGCCTGTAAGTGAGAAATTGCCGAATTTGATGAAATAACTACTTAATAAGTCCTCTGCTTTATCTACAGCCAGCATATAAGCAACATGGCGGTTGTATAATTGGCTATATTGAAAATACTCTTCAGTATTTTGATGCAATTTTTTTAATGCCTTGTAAACAATTGTTAATTCATTAGAGAGATCATAATCTATCAATTCCTTCTCTAGTTTCTTCAGTGTAGCAATAGCAATGGCTTTCTTCTTTGTAAAGATTATCTCATTTATATTCGCTACTTTTTTTAGGATATCCGTTCTAGGATTTTCCATTTGCTGCAAAAGATACTCTTCTATCTTTTGATTAAGTCTCGACCGTAAAGTATAATACGCATTAGTGTTTACTTCAAGTTCTTCCATAATGGCGTGATCACTGGAAGAACTTTCACGCATTGATTTAAGTAAATAGGCAGATTTCTCTGCACCACCAGTAGAAAGACTTTCATGTACAGCCAGATAATCTGCATCAGAAAGCTGCATGATAATATTCTTGAGTTTCGCCATATTCTTATTTATTCAGCATTTTCATGTCAATTCAAAGGAAAGTTAATTATTTAGATGAAATTCACATAAAAAAGTTCAATTTTTATCAAAAAACCTTACATCTACGGCTAATTATTTCATTTAAATCAACTTTTAATCCATTAAATTTAAAGATTTGAAGATACAAAAGATTAAATTTAAGTTTAACAGAAATAAAGTTATTCCAGATATCATGAAATATATTTTCCTACTATTTTCAATCTTACTCCTAAGTTGTCAAAATAATAAACCATCAGATTTTTTTACGCAAGTAAGCAATCTAGAGAAAATTAAAGGAAAGGCAGAATATATAGACAGCCCATTTTTAAGTGCCGGAAAAAAACTTTATGTGGTGGGTCACCAGAACGGAAAGTTTCCTGATTTGGGTTGGCATATTGAAGGGGAAATGGGTGGTGTTTGGTTGCATCCTATCAAACTTCTAGACGGCTACCACGCAGAAATTAAATCTAAGGATAATCTTGAGTGTTTGACTGATGCTGACCAATTTTATAATTATCCTGTAGGCAGCGAACAACTCTTTAATGTAAAAAATGTCGGTCTTAAAGTATCACAATTTCATTTTGTTCCCGAAAATGAAAATGGATTAATTATAGCCTATCAATTAGAAAATACACTTAAAAAGGAAACTCAATTTCAATTTACTTTCAATGCAGCTATTGACTTAAGACCTGTTTGGCTTTCAGATTCACTCAATTTTGAAGATGGTCAGGATGAGGGAGAATGGAATAGAAGAAATGAAGTCTATCTAGCAAAAGACAATAAAAACAATTGGTTTACAGCTTTTGGAGGGAAAGATTTTAAACCCTCTGATTCAGAAAACTCCTGCAAAACACAAAGAAAGGGGAAGGGCTTCGAACAAGCCTTAAGTAAAACTGTAAAATTAAAAGGCAATGAAACTGAAATTATATACGTAGTAATAGGAGGTTCAAATGAAAGTGAGAAATCCGCTATTAAAACTTATCAAAATTTGGCAAAAAACCCTAAGGAGTTACTAGATCAAAAAATCGCTAAATACCAAACTATAGAGCAAAGCACTAATTTAAAAACTAAGGATAAGGACTTTAATCAAATGTTTCGTTGGTTAAAATATAATTCAGAGTGGCTGATGCAGGAGGTTCCTGAGATTGGAACTGGTTTAACTGCAGGAAGTCCGGATTATCCATGGTGGTTTGGAACAGACAATGGTTATGCGGTTCAGGGGTTACTGGCTTCAGGTATGCACGATCAAGCATTACAAACGATTGACTTAGTCATAAAGCTATCAAAAAAGGCGAATGGAAGTACAGGTCAAATTATGCATGAGGCCTCTACCAATGGGGTTATTTTCAACCCTGGAAACCTGAATACAACGCCAAAATTTGTAAGTATGCTCTGGAAAGCCTTTGCCTGGACTGGAGATAAAAAATTATTGAATTATTATGAATTAGTTAAAAAATCAGTGGAATGGGTTGAAGCTCAAGATCAGGATGGAAACGGTTATCCAGACGGAGCTGGAATGATGGAAATTCATGGATTAGATAGTGAAATGATAGATGTGGTAGCTTATCAATATGAAATGTATTTGGCGGCTGCAAATTTTGCTAAAGTTCAAAACGATAAGGTCCTAGTTGATGAATATCTTGTAAAAGCTAAAAACCTTAAAATGAAAATTAATTCCGAGTGGTGGGTGGATGAATCTAATTCTTATGCTGATTTCCGTTCTGATAAATTAGCCGCTTTGAAATTAATGGAAGAGGCTATTATTCGTGCAGACACTATAAACAAACCTTGGTCAGTTGAAGAGTTACAATCTAACTTAAAAAATATAGAGGCTCAAGATATAAAAGGTACTGCTCCTTTTGTAGTTCATCATAACTGGATAGTGAATACACCAATGGAAGTAGGTGTCGCTGATCCGGAGAAAGCTAAAAGAGCCCTTAATACCGCTAAAAATTATCGCAACCGATTTGGAATGTTTGTAACCGGTATAGATCGAGATGAACTACAAGAAAAGGCATCCAAATGGAAATCCTTTAGTTATGTAGGTGCAGTCATGACCTTACCTACTGGTGTGCAAGCTATAGCAGAAGCTAAATATGGAAATGCGGATCAGGCATTAGAATATCTTAAAATGTTACAAAATTCATTTAGTTATGCTTTGCCCGGCTCTATGTATGAAGTTAGTCCTGATTTTGGTATGATGACTCAGGCTTGGAATATTTATGCTGTAGCGGTTCCTGTGGTAGAAGAATTTTTTGGCATTCAGCCCAAGGCATGGAAAAATGAGGTAATCATCAAACCTAACTTACCCACAGAATGGACGGACGTAAGCCTTGAAGACATAAAGATTGGAAATAATCGAATAGATATCTCCGCAAAGAGAGTTGATAATATACTTGAATTCCGTATTTCACAATTATATAATTGGAAATTGATATTTGAATTTCCGGAGGCAAAACATATTATTTATGATGGAAATAAAATAAAGGGAGGTAAAGTGGAGCTTTATGATAGGCTGCATAATTTGAAAGTTGAGTTTTAATATTTTATATAGCTATTTACTCAAACATTTAAAAATAGGAGGCGTTAATACACAGTAAACAAAAAAAAATATGAACAAAGAGATTATTATCCAGACATTAGTAATAACAACTGCAATAGTTTTTCCATTTATTACAGGTTTTATCAATTCGAAAAAGCAACAAAAAAAGTTGGCTTACCAAAGAGTGAAAAGCAATTAAGCTTTTCATTTATCCATTCTTTATCATTGGCTTTAGAGTTGCATTCTTAGAAGACATGCTTTATTGTGTGCAGTGTTTGCTTTTAACGGTCAGATTGAATTCACTATAAATATTGATCTGGCGGTTGATATTAATTCGCCCTCGAATATCTTTGCTCATTTCATAACTATTTATGAAAAGCAATAAAAAAGGTAGTCCCCGCACCAAATTCAGATTCTATCCATATTCTCCCCATGTGGTTTTGTACTATTTTTTTACAGGTAGCCAAGCCTAAGCCTGAGCTTTTATATTTTCTGTCTTTATTAATCTTAACAAATTTGTCAAAAACCTTTTTAAGGTTCTCTTGCTCTATACCAATCCCATTATCTCTAACGCTGATAATCACCTCATCTTTCACCTCTTGATAATCAATAGTAATTACAGGATTCACTTTCTCCTTTCTATACTTTAAAGCATTCACCATTAAATTTTGAAATAAAATCTTAAGGCCAGTTTCGTTTCCCAAAATAGTTGGTAATTCACTAATGGTTATTTCTGCATGCTCATCATCAATCATGGTTTTCAAATAACTGATTGTTTCTTGTAAGGTAACATTCAAATCAACTTGCTTCCACTGGTCAGATCTCGTACTCACTTGAGAGTAAGTAAGAATTTCGCTGATCAATGAAGTCATCCTTTTACTAGTTTCAAGAATAAGATTAAGAAATGCTAATGATTTTGGGCTGAGGATCTGTGACTCTTTCGTTATAATCAGTTGAGCTAATCCACTTATTGCATTGGTAGGTTCCTTTAAATCATGCGCAGCAATATGCGCAAAGTTTTCCAGCTCACTATTCTTAGCAATTAATTGATTTCTAATTTCTACCACCTCTTGAATAGGCCTTCCTTCCGCAATAATGTAAATGACTTTATCATTGCTATCTTTTACTGGTTTTAAATTAAAAAGAATTGGGACCTCAGCTTTATTCTTATCCCAGACAAGTGCTTCATAATTAACTATTTCACCAGCTGCTGCCTTGCGAACGGATGCTTTCAAATATTGACGCGTTTCTTCATTTATCTGCCACCAATAGGTCTCCCAAAATGGTTTGTTTATAACATCTTCTAATGAAATTCCCGCAAAATCTAATGCGGTCTGATTTGCTTCCATTAAAACTCCTGAAGTATCTAAAAACCCCATAAACTGATAGGCTGAATTGAAGATACCCATGAATTTATTGGTTGTTTCTTGAAGCTTTTGTTGTGTTTTTTTTAATTCATCTATTTTAATGTGGGTGCCATATACCCATTCTGGATTACCGAACGTGTCTCTACTTACTATTTTCCCTCTATCCATAATCCAGATCCAGTGACCGTCCTTATGCTTCATTCTGCACTCTGTATAGTACACCTCTGTTTTTCCGGCAAAGTAATCTTCTAAATTTTTGTTTGATAACGCCAAATCATCTGGGTGCGTAAGCTTTGCCCAAGTATCAATACTAACGGGCTCTAATTCTTCTAAAGTATAGCCAATAATATTTGCCCAATAATCATTAAATCTAGTTTCACCTGTTTTTACATTCCATTCCCAAGTTCCTGCGTGTGTCCCTTCTAAAATATTCTCTATTCGCTGTTTCTCTTCTAACAATGCCTGAAAATATTTTTTCCTTTTAGTAATATCTCGAATTTGAGAAATGAAAAACTGAAAATCACCCACTTCATTTCTAACTACTGAAACACTTAAAATGACCCAAATTACGTTGCCATTTTTATCGAAGTAACGTTTTTCTATTTCATAGGCATCAGATTTTTTATCCAAAATATTTTGAACATTCTGTAAATCAATTTCTAAGTCTTCTGGGTGAGTGATGTCTTGAAAGGTTTTGGACAGAAGTTCGTTCTCAGAATACCGTAATAGTTCACATAGACTTTTATTCACTTTCAACCATTTCCCGTCTAATGCAACTAAAGCCATTCCAATAGAGGCATGTTTGAAAGCAGACTCAAACAACAAAGCATTATTAATATTTTTCAATTAGATTTATTCATTTAATTGTAAGAAAATTTACTAATAAAATTTTAGAACTGTTTCTAAATCATAGTAAATTTTTATTTAATTGATGAATTACAATTAGCTAATTCATATCAGCATTTTGGAATGAATGATGCCTGTGGAATAATTAAACTGAATCATTGCGGAAGCGCAAGAAACGCTGTTATCTCCTTAAGATGGTTTTCATCTAAGGGCTTAGAGAAAAATGATTTTACAAGTGCTATGCCAGCTGCCCTATCCATATCTTCTTTATCAGTGGAAGAACTAAGCATAAAAACCATGGTATTTTTAACTGATACGAACGGGGTTATCTCCTCCAAAAACTCCCATCCATTCATTAATGGCATGTTAATATCAAGGCTAATGATATACTTTGTGCTTTCGCAGTACTCATTCTTCAAATAATCTAGTGCATAAAGGCCATCTGAAAAGGTTTTTATCTGGATGAATTCTGGAAAATCTTCCAGCAAAATTTCTGAAAGCATAATCGTTATTTCATCATCATCTATTAAAAGGAACTCCAGTTTCATCTTCTTTATAGTTAACTTTTACTTCTTGTGATTTATTTACAACGGATTTGATGATTTCATCCAGTTCATCAGCTGACTTCAAAATATGATCAAAAAACATCTCTTTGTCGTTATTTTTAAATCGGTTATCTTTCATGGCATTTACCAGGCCCATTAAACGGGCCAATGGAGCTCTCACCACATGCGATTGCGTCCAGGCAATTTCTCTTAAAATTTCATTTTGTTTTTCAATGGCTTCAATATGTTGACTGCGCTCTGTAATGTCATTAACTAAAATTAGCTCAGCAGGTCTTCCTTGAAATTCAAAACAGTTAGAGCGCACTTCCACTTTTATTTTTTCTCCATTTTTCTTTGAGTGAATAAATTCTCCAACATATAAATTTCGATACGGTTCTTTTTTAATCTTCATCGATTGATAAAAAGCAGGGAGTTCTTCCTTTGGTCGGATTTGGGTGATATCCATTTCCATAAATTCTTCAAATGAGTAGCCGTAATGATCTACGGCTGCATCATTCACATCCATGAATTTTAGTGTTTCGCGATCAAATACCCACATCGGTAATGGGCTGAAATGAAAGAGATTTGCATAACGCTGCTCAGAATCTTTTAAATTCACTAAAATCTTATTCCGTTCAATATTATAAAGAATACTTTTGGATAGAACAGTGGGATTCAAGACATCTTTTACTAAATAATCTGAAGCACCAAGCGATAATGACTTAACGGCAAAATTGACATCTTGATAGCCTGTCAAAATAATGATAGGTTTATCCTTAGCCAGACTTTCAATTTCTTCCAATAACTATAAACCTTTTTTATCCGGAAGACTTAAATCGAGAAAAATAATATCATAATTATTTTTTGCTTGCAAGAGCAAGCTTTTTGCAGAGTAAAAATCCTTTGCACTCGTAATATTATTTGCTAAGGAAGTTTCCTCCAGAAAGTCTTCAATAAGAACCACATCCCCCGGGTTGTCTTCAATTATGAGAATATTATATCTTTTCATTGGATTAGAGCATTTTAGTTAGTATTTACTTGTGGTAAACTGACTATATCAAACCAGAATTGTTCTATCCGTGTTATAGCCTGCATAAATTCATCCATATCAACAGGCTTTTTAATATAACAATTAGCATGATTCTGATATGCTTTGTTTACGTCAGTTGTTGAAGAAGAAGTGGTCAGTACTATAACTGGAATATGCCTTAAAACATCATCTGCTTTTATTTCTTGTAAAACTTGATGTCCATTTTTGATCGGCATATTGATATCTAATAAAATCAAATCGGGCTGCTCAGCATTTTCATAACCATTCTTTTTTAATAAAAAATCTAACGCTTCTTTTCCATTCCTAGCTACAACAAGCTTATTAGTTAGTTTACTCTCTTCAAAAGCTTCTTTTGTCAAAACAATATCTCCCTCGTTATCTTCAACTAATAAAATGCGAATGGATTTCATAACATTTGTTTGGTTTTTGGTTTCACTTCATGAAAGAATATATTTGCTAAAAAATTAATTTCTTATTTTTTTATTATAATATAAAAATAATATGTTTAAGTAAAAATGCATATTATTGCACAACATATATATTATATTATATAATTTCTTAAAATTACATTATTACTGCGTTTATAATATAAGCAGAAAAGAAAACATTTTTTCTTTTCGATTACTCATGTATTTGAACCGATAAACTTATATTTTACCTAGTGTAAAATGGAAGGTTGTACCCTTTCCAACTTGGGAAGTTATCCATATTCTACCATTATTATTCTCGATTATTTTTTTCACTATTGCCAAACCCATGCCTGTTCCTGTAAACTTATCTCTGTTATGTAAACGTTGAAAAATCGCAAATACTTGATGATAGTATTGTTCTTCAATTCCAATACCATTGTCTTCTACTGAAAATTTCCATTCATTTTCAAGTTCTTCAGCCCTAACAACAATACGGGGCACTACATTTTCTCTGCTATACTTAATTCCGTTGTTAATAAGGTTTTGAAATAATTGAATCATTAATGTTGGGTGTGCTTTTATGGTTGGTAAATTAGCGTAGTAGACTATGGCATTGACTTCCTCTATTTTTTTTCTATTCAAAAGGCATACTTCAGCAATAATATCATTTAAGTCAACATCTTTGGCTTTTTCTTTTTCTTTTCCTACTCTTGAAAAGTCTAGTAAATCTAAGATTATTTGACGCATTCTTGAAGCGCCATCAGTAGCAAAATGAATATATTGCTGAGCCTTTTCATCCAATTGGTCGCCATATTTTTTCTCTAATTGACTCAGGAAGCCTGAAACCATTCTTAAAGGCTCCTGCAAATCATGCGATGCCACATAGGCGAATTGTTCCAGTTCATCATTTGAGGATTTCAGCTCTTTTGTCTGCTTTCGTAGTTGCTCGTTGATCTTCATTAGGGAATCTTCATATTGCTTCTGATTACTTATATCAGTTGTGGCGCCAATCATCCTTATTGCTTCACCCTCAGCATTTCTAACAATATAACCCCTGTCTATGACCTGTGCATATTTTCCATTTTTCTTTTTAAAACGATATTCACAAGTCCAAAAATCTTTTGATTTGTTCTGGAGCGTGCTTTTTTGAGAGGTTAAGACATAATCAAAATCTTCGGGATGTACTCTCTCAGACCATAGACCCAAATTAAAATCAATTTTTTCCGATGTATAACCAAACTGTCTTTCGAAGCCACTACCAGCTCTTGTCGTTTTATTGGCTATGATATCCCAGTCCCATATCGCATCATTCGTTGCTAATGCTGCCAACTCAAATCTATCATTGGCTATTTTCAAGGTCTCTTCTGCTTGTTTTCTACTGGTAATATCCTTAAAAAAAACGGATAAGCCTTTCTGAGAAGAAGGGTATGCACTTATTTCAAACCATTTGTGATGTGTGGGGAAGTAATCTTCAAATTGAATCTGCTGTTTGGTTTCAATTGCTTTGCTGTATTCTGAATAGTAGTCTTGATTGAGACCTAAAACTTTCCAGATGTCTTTTGAAAGAATTTCTTGTCTTTTCTTGCCCAAAACGATTTCTGCTTCCTTGTTCCAGTAGGTAACTTTCCAGTCTTCATCCACAGCATAAAATACATCGCCAATACTTTCTAAGATTTCTTCTTTCTCTTCTAGTATCTCCTGAACTGCTAATTCTGCCTTTTTTCGGTCATCAATATCTTGAAAACTTCCAAAGACCCGTACTACCTTCTTTTCTATCTTATCGCAGTCACCAATACATCTCACCCACTTTAGCTTTCCAGATTGGGTCTGGAACCTTAGCTCTAAATCAAATCTCTCTCCTGTTTTAATCAATTTTTCTAGCGCCTCTTCTGCTAAACCTTTACTTTCTTTGGTATAAAATTCTGAGCCCTGGGTTATGAATGGATCGTATTCTGAATTTACTTCTAGTATCTTGCGGGTTACAGGTGACCAGTAAATTTTTGAAGGCTCTCCATTCTCTTTCAAATTCAATTCCCAACTTCCTATTTTGGCAATTTCTGACATTCTACTTGCCATTTTTTCATAATACTGTAGATCCGTGGCATCCGTAATGATAGTATCCCAGATTACAGTACCATCAGAAACTCGTTCGGGATTTGCATCACAAATATGATAACGAATTTCGCCACAGGGTGTAATATAGGTCCAGCCAAGATGAAATCTACTTAGATTTTGTGCTGATAAAGCAATGGCATCTTTTACTTTAAGTAAATCACCCCCCTTCTCGATCCCTGCCCATACTGTGTTGATATCATTCATTACCTCTTCAGGATCTAAGCCCCATAAGCTTTTGGCACCACTACTCACATAATCTATATAATCCGTTCCGTCAGGCTGTAGATGATATCTGAACAGTACCCCTGGAATATTATCTGTTATATTGTTTAATCTTGTTTCTGCAATTTTACGTTTGTGAATATCCTGAAAACTTCCATGCAGTCTAATACACTTCCCCGCTTTCATTTGAGCATTTCCAACAGATCTAATCCACCTTTCATTTCCCTTAGCGGTTACTATTTTTGCTTCAAAATCAAATGCTTTCCCGGTTTGAACTGCTTTATCTACTGCAGCTTGAACTAAAGGTCTGAAATCCGGATGATAAAAATTTATTCCTTGCTCTAATGTAGGAATATAGCCTTCTGAAACTTCATGTATGGTTCGCGTTATATTTGACCAATCAACTTTGCTTGTCACCAAATTTACTTCCCAAGCACCTAAGCGTGCTAATTCTGTTGCACTATTTAGGTTCTCCTCTAGCTGTAATGTTCTTGAAATATCTGTTGCAGTTCCAAAAATGCATTTTCTGCCATTGTAGTAAATTGTGGAAGCTGTAAAATACAATGGAACTCTTTCTCCGGTTTTTGAGGTCAGAAATGCTTTCACCTCAGTATAGCCCTCATTTAATACCTTTTGGATATGCTCATTAATTCTTTCTTTTTCTTCTCCTTCGTAGAAATTGATGGGGTTGATTTTAGCTATTTCTTCACTATTATATCCAGTATAGCTCTCTAGCTTTTCATTCCATAATAGGTGTTCTCCCTTTTGGTTAAAAAGGAAAAAAGCGGAGGGTAACTTTTTAATTAATTCTTGCAGGAGTGTGTTTTGTTCTTCTATTATTTGTTCCGAATTCACAAATTCACTAATATCTTGAAAAACACCTATTAATTTCGAAGGCTCTCCTTCTTCATCATAAGTTATTCGGGCGCTGGAGCGAACATGTACAATATTACCATCATTTGAGATTAACCGTTTTTTAGCAGAATAATCCTTGCCTGTGGTGATGGTTTGCTCCATTAATTGGATTGCTAATTCTCTATCTAATGGATGAATTATTTCAAGTCCTTTTTCATGCGTTAAGTCAAACTCTTGAGGTTCATAACCTAACATTTTAAAAACTCCATCCGACCAACTTAATTTATTGGTTTTTAGGTCTAAAGCCCAAGACCCGATTTTCACTAGAGACTCTATTTGCTCATTTAATAAAATATTGTTTTCAGAAGGTTGATCCATTATACTGCTTTTGATTATGGGGTTCATTATAAAAGGGAACTACTAACATATGTAAAAGCATAAACTTTGGAAAATGTTTTTATAATTTTATTTACTTTATTTATAATTTTATCGATGGTTTTTTCATAATGATACATTGAGACATATGGTAGCCGAAAATCTCAGATGATATTAAATAGAAGAAGTGCCATTAAAATAGTGCCAAGAATATCAAGAAGAAATACTCTTGAATTTTAAAAAAATAAAAAGCTTTGGATTTTTTACATTTTGTATCAAACCCATAAATCAGAATAGTCTATGAAGTAGATTGAAGAAACAGTCGCTTTTTTCGCCTATTTTTCATGCATTACTAGTTTCCATATTTCTTCAATATGTTCTTTCTGGATAGGTTTACTAAAGAACCCTTTTACCAATTCAGTATTTTTTGCTTTTTCTATATCCTGTTGGTCAGTGGAAGAGCTTAGCATGAAAACTTTGGTGTTGTTATGTGAAACTAAGCGTTTAATTTTATTCAAGAATTCCCAGCCGTCCATTAATGGCATGTTTATATCCAGAATAATAATATATTGGGCATCTGTACTGTATGTTTCTTGTAAGTGTTTAAAGGCATAAATCCCGTCCGAAAAAGTATTTACCTCTTTTGCGAAAGGCATATTTTTTATCATATGAGTGGTCAGCATGATGGATATTTCATCATCATCTATAATTAAAGTTTCGGTATTCATGTTTTGTCTTTATTGATTTCAATCTCCTGTGATTTACTCACTACACTTTTTATGATTTCATCTAACTCATTAGCTGACCTTTGAATATGCTGATAAACCTGTTTCCTTTGACCTTCAGGCACTTCTTCATCTGAAAGGTAATTCACTAATCCTAACAATCTTGCTAACGGAGCCCTAACAACATGTGATTGCGTCCAGGCTATTTCTTTTAAGGTTTTGTTTTGTTTTTCTATGGCTTCCACATACTGATTTCGTTCTGTCACATCATTGATCAAAATAATTTTAGCAGGTTTGCCTTTATATTCAAAACCATTGGATCGAACATCTACTTTTATTCTTTCCCCGTTTTTCTTTAGGTGAGTCACCTCACCGTGGTTTATAGTTTCGTGTTTCTCTTTCACCAAGTGCAAAGCAGAATCCAAAATAGCCATTTCTTCTTTAGGTCTAATTTGGGTAATATCCATCCCGAGAAATTCCTCTTTAGTATAACCGTAATGTGCGATAGCTGCATTATTAACATCTAAGAATTTTAACGACTCTTTGTCAAATACCCACATAGGCAAGGGGCTGAAATGAAACAAGTCGGAATAGCGTTGTTCAGAGCTTTTTAAGCTTACTAATATTTTATTTCGCTCAATGTTGTAAATAATACTTTTTTGCAAAACAGTGCTGTTCAGAACATCTTTTAACAAATAGTCGGAAGCACCCATAGCCAAAGACTTAACCGCAAAATCCATATCTGGATAGCCTGTTAAAATAACAATTGGCTTGTTTCGAGTTAGCTTTTGTATTTCTATCAATAAAGGTTCTCCTCTTTTATCAGGCAAACTTAAATCCAATAAAATAATATCGATATTCTGCTCATATTCTGATAAAATTTCTTTTGCTGATTGGAAATTTTCAGCCTTATAAAACTTTAGAACTAAATTGGCCTCTTCTAAATAATCCTCAATCAATATATAATCACCGGGATTGTCCTCCACAACTAAGACATTATATCTGTTTTCCCTAGCTCTCATATCTAAAACTTATTTAACCCCTAGCGGAAGACTAGCAGTATTGAACCAGAATTGTTCAATGCTGGCAACGGCTTTCATAAAGCCATTAATCTCTACGGGCTTACTTACAAAACTATTGGCATGATGTAAATACGCTAGGTCAATATCAGCTTGAGATGAAGAGGTAGTGAATATAATGATAGGAATGTGCTTTTTCGACTCAACAGATTTAATCTCTTGAAGCACTTCATGACCACTTTTGATAGGTAAATTTATATCCAACAATACTAAATCAGGCTCTTTTCTATCCTCATATCCTTCTTTTTGGAGAAGAATATTTAAAGCTTCTTTGCCATTTTTGGCAACTTCTATAGTCCTTATTAATGGACTTTCTTCGAATGCTTCCTGAGTTAAAATAATATCTCCCTCATTATCTTCTACTAAGAGTATATGAATTGATTTCATGTCTACGTAATTTTTTAAAATGCCACATGGAATAGTCAAAGTTCACAAACCTAGTTAACCAACCTTTAGAGACCTGTGACATTCATTTCGGTTAGTATGCAGGGTTTATGACTATTTCATGCTTCTATATTTTGATATTAATAGGTAGAATTTTTCCCAAATCACTGGTAAATAACTAGCTATCAATATTCGTGATCCTCTTCATAAATCTATCTTAACTATTATTTAAGCCTACTTTTCAGTACTCCTAAAATTTCAACTTTTGTAAATGTATTAAGAAAATTATCCTTTGCCTTTTTACTCTACTAACTGATGTTACATCCTGATTTTTATACCGTTTAGCTATATGAATGGTACACGTAAAATTAATCCTCTTTTTAGGTCTTAATTCTACTATAAATATATTTTAGAATATATAACACTCAAATTCAATGACTTTAATCAAGGTATTTACACACACCTCCCGAACACATTATAATATTTATATGAAAAGTACAAAAAATAGTCGGAAAAGAAAGGGTTTTGTGAAAATTAAGGAGATTTTATTTTGTTGATTATATTATACTTTCCTTACATTGACCTTGACCTGACTACGCTTTTGGTAAAGTAAAATAAAAAGCGCTTCCTTTTCCTAATTGCGACTTTATCCACATATCCCCACCATGCTGTAGTACAATTTTTTTACATGTTGCCAATCCCATTCCAGTTCCCGGATACTCCTTTCTTGTGTGTAAACGTCTGAACATCAAGAATATTCTCTCATGATATTGAGGGTCAATCCCAATTCCATTATCTGTAATTTCAAATTCCTGAAAGTTACCTCTTTGTTTGGCTCTAATTTCTATAAGAGGAGGGTGATCTTGATCTTGATATTTTAAAGCATTAGAAACTAGATTTTGAAATAACAAACTAATCGTAGTTTTCTGGCCTGCAATATCAGGAAGATCCTCATATATAATTTTTGCATTCTTTTCCAGAATGCTTGATTCATTGTAAGCCAAAACCTCACCCATGAGTTTTTGAATATTTATTTTTTCAAATTCAACCTCATCAGTTCCTATTTTGGCGTGCTCTAATAAATCAACTATCAAATTATTCATTCTGTCAGCTGCATCTACTGAATGATTGATAAATTGGATGCCCTTTTCATCCAGTACTTTATCATATTTAGTTTTTAAAAGGTTCAAAAAAGAGGTGATGGTTCTGAGCGGTTCTTTTAGATCATGCGCTGCCACGGTGGCAAAACTTTTTAACTCTTCGTTTTTGCTAAGTAAAGCATTTCGGGCATCTACTATATCTTGAACTGGTCTTCCTTCAGCAATGATGGCTTCTACTTGATTTAAATCATGGTTAATTAGTGGCTTCAAATTGAATAGAATAGTGGTCGGGATTTTATTTTTATCCCAAACTGCTACTTCATATTTTATGGTTTCTCCACTGGCCGCTTTAAATACCGCCTCTTTGAGCTGATCCTGAACTTCAATAGAAATAGTCCACCAAAAGGTGTCCCAAACTTTTTTACCTGCTACATCTTCAATTTTTAGGCCCCCAAACTCTAAAGCTGTTTCGTTTGCTTCCAGTAATGTACCGTCCACGTCCAAAAAGCCCATTAGTTGAAAAGCAGAATTGAATATTCCTTTGAACCTTTCTTCACTTTGCTGAAGCGCAAAATTAGCTTCCTTAATTTCTGTAATGTCGATATGGGTTCCAAACATCCATATAGGTTTTCCATTTTTCGTCCAGCTGATGACTTTGCCTCTATCCAAAATCCAAACCCAATGCCCGGCTTTGTGTTTCATTCTAACTTCTGCTTCGTAATAGGAAGTCTTTCCTGAAAAACAGTCCTTTAGTTTTTGATTAGAGTGTTCTAGGTCATCAGGATGCACAAAACTCATCCACGTATCAATATTCACAGGTTGCAATTCATCAAGAGAATACCCGATTAGATTTGCCCATTTTTCATTAAAAATCGTTTTTCCCGTTTGTACATTCCATTCCCATGTTCCAGCGTTAGTCCCCTCCAAAATATTAGAAACTCTATACTTTTCTTTTAACAGTCGTTTTTGCGCTATTTTTCTTTGGCTTATATCTTGAATTTGGGATACAAAAAATTTAATAGATTGATCTTCATTTCGGATTGCAGAAACACCTAATATTGCCCAAATGATAGCGCCATTTTTATGAATATATCTCTTTTCTAATTGATAGGAGCTGATCTCCCCCCTTATTAATTGATCTAAAAAAAGTAAATCCTCTTTTAAATCCTTATCATAAGTTACTTCATGAAATGATTTCTGCATCAATTCATTCGCGCTGTAGCCCATAATGCTACAAAGCGTTTTATTTACCTTCATCCAGTTGCCTTCTTTGGAAACCAATGCCATGCCAATTGGCGCATATTCAAAGGATGAACTAAATACGTCTTCACTTTCCTTTGTGGCCGAATACATCAACTCTTTCCGCTGCTCTTCCTTCTCTCTTTTTATTCTTCTGTCAATACTATAAATAATCAGGCCTAAAAGAATAAATGCTGTAAAAATCAGCACTGCAAAACCCCATTTATTTTGCTTTTCTAACAGTGCTGCAGCCTTCTTTTTTTGTTCAATATCTTCGTCTAAATTTGTATATAGCGACTTAAAAAGCGCATCAACTCTTTCAGAATCTCTCCTCATTTTTTCCTCTTCAGTAAGAATGCGAAGCTCAGCTTTTGAAAGCTCAGTGGACTGAAGTAATGATATATGTTGGTCAAATTGAGTTAATCTCTTCTGAATTGTACTTTCCAGCGAATCAATTTTCCAGCGGTTATCCATTTCCTGAAAATGCTTTTTCACAGAATCGAGCTGTGCTAATGTATTTTCTTTTGATTTGTTATAATTGTTGAGTTCCCAGTCAAATCTCGAAAACTGATACCCTCTCTTTGCTTTAATGGTTTTTAATTCTTCATTATAAAGCTTTGTAAGTTGATTTCTTTTTTTGGAAATTTCTAAAACTTCATTTTCAATGTCTTCAAGTTTTCTAAAATTAGTATAAAAAATACCTGAACTAATTAATAAGCTAATAAGTGTTAAAAAAATTACGATTGAACTGAAGTCCTTCTTAAAATTCATGCGGTTTCCCTTTTTAACTATTTAAATAATTTAGTCAATAATATATTGAGTCACATTTATATCAGAAAATAGTGATCTTACTTAACAGAAAATGTCTCTTTTATTTAGCAGCAATCAAAACCTATTGCTGAATAAATTCGTGCGTTAAAAATTTTAACTGTTAAAATCAAATGCTTTTTTTAGGAATGCTAAAGTAAAAGGTGCTGCCTTTCCCTTCTTCGGAACTGACCCAAATGCGACCCCCAAGGTTCTCGATAATTTTTTTTACGATAGCCAAGCCCATTCCAGTACCTGAGTATTCATCTTTATTGTGAAGTCGTTGAAATATATTAAAAATTTTATCAAAATATTCCTCCTCAATACCAATACCATTATCTTTCACGGAAAACTTCCATTCGCCTTTCAACTCTTTTGCTCTGACAATAATTTTGGGGGGTATTTCAGGATTTCTATATTTTAAGGAATTAGAAATTAAGTTACTAAAAATTTGAACAAGGGGTGACGGGTGGCTATATATTTTTGGTAAGTCCTTAAAATCTATATTAGCCCCTAACTCTTCAATTTGCTTCCTTTGTAATAAACAAACTTCATTAATTACCTCATTTAAATCAACCTCTGTAATTTCTTGCTCCGTTTTACCAATTTTAGAATAATCAAGTAAATCCAAAATAATTTGGCGCATTCTTTTAGCTCCGTCCACTGCAAAATCTATATACTGATTTGCTTTTTCGTCCAATTGATCTCCGTATTTTTTCTCTAATTGGGTTAAAAATCCTGAAACCATTCTCAGCGGTTCCTGTAAATCATGGGAGGCAACATAAGCAAACTGTTCTAGTTCTGCATTGGAAATTTCAAGGTCGCGTGCATGCTTTTCTAAAGCTAGGTTAGCTAATTGTACCTCTTCCTCAGCTTTCTTTTTGTCGGTAATGTCCACGATGATCGAATCCCAGGTGATAGTCCCATCAGGCTTCCGAGCAGGACTTCCGTAGCCTTCATGCCAATAGATCTTTCCATCCGGGTGATGATACCTCCAGTTAGCGTGCCAATTGCTCAAGCTGTCGGCTGATTTCATTATAGCATCTTGTAGCTGAGGTAAGTCTCCGCCTTCTTCAATCCCTTTCCAAACAAGTTGATTATTTTGAATGCATTCCTCAGGACTGTAGCCAAATATCTCCGTAGAACGTTTACTTACAAAAGCCATGAGATCACTTCCGTCTGGTTTTAAATGGTACTGGAAAATTACACCGGGGATGTTATTGGAAAGATTTTCCAGACGAATCTCTGCAACTTTTCGATCATTTATATCTTGAAAACTTCCATATAATCGAACACATTTTCCATCTCTCATTTCAGCATTTCCAATAGCCCGGATCCATTTTTCATTGCCTTTTGGCGTAATTATGATTGCTTCTAAATCGAATGATTCTCCATATTGAATCGCCTTTTCTACTGCGTCATTTACCTTTTCTTGAAAATTAGGATGATAAAAATTTATGGCTTCATCCAAATTAGGGACAAACTCTTTTGGAACCTCATGAATAATTTTTGTCATAGGAGACCAATAATTTTCTCCTGTTAATTGGTTTATTTCCCAGCCTCCTAATTTCGCCAATTTGGTAGCATTTTCTACGGTTTGTTGCAACTCTATTGTTTCAGTAACATCTCTTCCAAAAGCAAACACCAATCTATCAGGACCAAAACTTTCAGAAGAACTCCAAGAAATCCATTTGTAATCTCCCTTTTTTGTCCTATATCTATTTGTAAAGTTTTGGGGATGTTGGTTCTCGGAATTGATATCATTATATACTTGTTGAGTTTTTTTGAGATCATCAGGATGTAGGAAACTCATAAAAGGCTGTGAAATTAGTTCTTCCTTAGTATATCCAAGTAAATTACATAATGAAGAATTCACTTTCACAAAGTAACCTTTTTGATTTGCTATTACTAAATTTTCAGGTGCCGTTTCAAAAAACAAGTTCAGTTCTTCTTCCTTTTGTTTCCTTTTTATTTCTTCCCCAAGAAATTTCTCTAAAATCTGGAAATTGCTGATTTCATATGACCTATCTTCAATTTTTGATTCCTTAGCAAATAATATAACCCCTATAACTTTTTTATCTTCAAATAGAGGGTAAGCTATAGCTGAGTATAAACCTGCTTTCTTCGCAGCCTCTCTGCGCAAAAATTCTTCTTTTTTATTTATATCCTCCCACTGCAAGTACTCATTTTCTTTCCAAACTTTACCTGGTAACCCTTGCCCTAATTCAAATTCAGTCTTTAATTCAAAATCATAGAAGTCAATAGCAGATTGAGTGCGAGCATATTTTGAAATTAATCTAATACAGTCCTGTTCTTGACTGATAAGCCAGATCTCTCCTAAGCTAAAATTTGAATATTCGGTGAGGTACTTTAAGCTATGATGAAGTGCAGAATTTAAACTCTCATTTTTTCTGAATAAATGAGAAATTTTTTGCTGAAGCTCTTTTTTAATTTTTTCTAATTGGATTTGTGTTTGATCTCTTAAGGCACCAATCATCCTCAGTGGTTGACCTGAGTCATCTCTAATTAAATAACCAATTTCTTCCACATATGAAAAACGGCCATTGATATCTTTAAATCGATATTCATAAGACCACTTGGTCTCATTTTGATCTGCCATAAATATATCCAGATCTTGCAATACTTCATCCAAATCTTCTGGATGAACCCAATTAGTCCAATCTTGTAATGTAAACTTATTATTTTGCGTTTTATGACCAAATGCTCTTGTTAAACTGTCCCCCCAGTAAATACTATCATTCACTATATCCCAGTCATAAATTGCGTTATTAGTGGCTTTATTTATACTAACAAAACGCTCCTGACTTTGGCTAATTCTTTCTACATACTTGAAATTTTGAAGAACTAGGGAAATTAGTTTTGCTGTCCGGTCAAATATACCTTTTTCGAAATTTTGAACTGCATCTTGATTTTTAAAATAAAGGGCGAAAGTAGCTATTACATTTCCCTCTTGATTAAATAGGGGGTGAGACCAGCAAGCTGTAAAATTATATTCCTTTGCTAAATCAATATAACCTTCCCAGCGTTCATCATTAAAAATATTATTTACAAATATTGTTTCTTTTGTATAAGCAGCTGTTCCACAAGAACCTTGGTTTATACCTATTGGTAACCCTTCTATTGCTTCAGTCAAGCCAAGGGGCAAACTTGGGCTCATCAGATTTCTTAAGCGGTTATGCTCAATTGATAAAATTGAGGTATTTAGATTTGAAAATAAACCTTCAATACCTAGTAAATATGTTTTTAAAACTTTTTGAATGGATTCTGAGGAAGATATACTTTCTTCCATAAAATGTTTTTCCAGTTTATCTAGTTCAGTGTTTTTATAAGTCTTCCAATCATCACTAATATTTTGAAAAATTCCAATAAGTTTAAGTGGATTTCCTTTTTCATCTTTGAAAATATTGGCTTTCGAGCGAACAAAAACACTATTACCATCTTTCGAAATTAGTCGTTTTTCTATGAAATATTCTGAATCATTTTTAAGAACATCCTTCATCAAAGCTGTTGCTCTTTCTCTGTCTTCAGGGTGGATTAATTCTATACCTTTTTCAAAAGTGACTTCGAATTCCTGTGGCTCATAACCCAGCATTTGGAAAACACCATCAGACCAGCTTAATTTATTATCATTTATATCTAATTCCCAGGTTCCTGTTTTGGTAAGAGATTCTAGTTGTTCATGGAGTAATTTTAATTTATTAAATTCTAAAGCATCCATAGGAATTAAGTAATTGCACGTGCGTATTCTTAAAATTTGAATATATAATGTAAGAACAATATAAGAAAAACAGAACACTAATTGATGAAAATTAGGTTATGCATGTAAGGATAAAAGAAATATTATGCTCCTACTAAAAATTTTTATCGATTTTGATTTTTCACCTGAGCATGAAAATCAAGTATAAAAATGGCCATTACATAGAAAGGAACCATCACAATTCTATAGCGAGAAAGCGTGCCAAAATTATAAGTAGAAATCCCAACACCAAAAGCGAATATAATGGCGAAAATCAAACAAAAAAGTATGATAGGAGAGCGGATACTTTGTGTAATATGAATAAACTTGTTCTTGTAAAAAAGACGAATGGTTAATCCTAATAAAAACAAGGCCTCTAAAGCAGAAAGTAACATTAAAGGATTATTTACTTCCCATAAGTAAGGTCGAAACAATGAAACATTAATGGCTTGGGGAGCTAGTCGAATCATGCTACCAAAAGTACCGTCTAATTCTCCGAGGGAGTAGCCCGATCCGGCATCTTTTCCTGTCCAATATCGGATATCATAAGCGGTTACCTGAGCAGTTTCTGCTATTTGGTCGAGTGCGTATCGGCTATTGTCTTCTCCTGCTTTCAGTGCCACAAAATATGCAGTCCCAGCTCCAATAATCAGCAAAAAAGGTGCTACCATGATCCTGGCCACTAAGGAGGATATGTTTCCTATCCGGTAGAAAAAATACCACAAAATTAGAGCAGGCATTAAGCATAAAAAAATATAAAGCTTGACAGATGTAATGATATAAATAGACAATAAAAAGAGCAGTATATTCCACACTAATTTCCTTCTTTCAAAGAAAATTTGAATAAAGGAATAAACCAAAAACCCGGTAGCTCCTAAGGTAGCAGTATCTTTCAAGATTCCTGAACCCCAGAAAAAAACGGTAGGAATAAAGAATATTGCAATGGCAAATTGAAGTTTTAATTCTGGATATATATTGCAGAATGATTGATACATCATCCACAATCCCCAAAAAGAGAAAAACGCAAAAAATAAAGCTACGCCAGCATAAGAATTGTAAGTGAGCACCCCAAAAATAGAAGCTATTCTAACAATAAAATAGGAGGTAGTGTCTCTATACATCCAAATTTTAGAGGAGTATTTATAAGTTTCGGCATCAAATTCACCATTTGCTGTCAAGAGTTTTAATCCAGCAGAAAAGTTATCATAAAAAGCATCTACTATATGGGCGGCTCCATGCGTATAATATGAAAAAGTATCCCCTCCACCATAGTAAAACTGATAAACCAAGCCTACTCCAATTGCCCCTATCATTTTTAAGATTAGAGCTGGGAAGAAATATTTTTTGGTTTCCTTATCAGCCGATATTTCCCTTATTCCGTACGCAAGAAACATCAGTACAAAGAAAACAGTGGGCGCTATAAGGAAATCAATTAGTTTCACGCCTTAAAATTACAAATCTTTCAACTTATCTTTTGCACTTTTAAAAACTGCTTGTTTCCTGCCTGCCTTTTTCTTTGCCTTTTTATAATATTCTTCAGCCAATTCGATATCTCCTTGCTTTTCAGCTATAATTCCAAGATGGTAGATGCTATAGAGGTAATATCCAGCCTCTTCTTCTCCCACACTTTCGGAAGAAATCATGGCTCGCTCGTAATATTTTTTAGCTGCATCTAAATTAGCTTGTCTTTCATAGATTTGACCAAGAAAAAAACCAGCATATCGTCCAGAGGTTCCGCCATATCCTGTTTTAGCACTGTCAATTTTCTCAAATATCTCCAAGCATTCTCTTTCCGAATCTTGAATTCGGCCGGCAGTATAAAGTAAGCGAGCGTAAAATCTATGGAAATAAGCATTTTGCGGATAGGTTTCATGAAGGTATTCTGAAAGCTGCAATCCCTTTCTCAATTCCCCCTCATCTAAAGCCCAAATCCTCATTAGAAAATATTGAGCTTCAGTTCGAGTATAAAAAGCATTCTGCGCTACTTTGGTCAATTGTTCCACCCCTAATTCCTTATCACCATCATCAAAAAACCTCAATACTGGTTTTAATATGGGATAATGTTCAGGAACCCATTCTACGTAATAATTATAGAGGGCATCTCCAAAAAGAAATTCAGGGCTTAAATTTTTATTGCCTTTGCTTTCCTCCATATAATTTAAAGCTTTTCGAGCTTCAAAGGCCGCTTTAGTCCAGCTTTGGTTTTCCGCATAAAATCTGCCCTTAAAACCATGAATAGCGGCCAGAAAAAAGGTCGCTTCCATATTTTCCTCATCTAGCTCCTTCATAAATTCCGCATAAAACTGAGCTGTATCCAAATAAGCAATCATTTTTTCATTATCAGGATAATGAGAAGGCTCGGGTAATATTTTCCACCATTCATTTAAGCCATACAAAAAATAGGGGAGCGGATGATTTGGAAAACGGTAGCGTAACCACTTGAAGTCCTTTTCAACCTTCTTATGTTCAGCATTATAAATTGCATTTACGGAAGCATTTACTTCCATTTGGATGTACATATTATTTAACAAGATACTGCTATCTTGATTCATTACATATTGTGCTTTAACAGAGAAGGTTAAAGAAAGTAAAACTGAAAATAAGAGTAACTTCTTAGGCATTTTTAGTAGTGTAAAGAAAGTAAAATTAAAAAAGCTCGACAGAAATCGAGCTTTTAAAATAAATATTATATAAAAATTAATTAATGTGCCATTTGTTTTTCTTTGAACTTTTTGATCTGTCTCCTTAAAGCCTCGGCAGCAGCATCAATACCAGCTTCAAATGAATCGCTTTTTTCTTTTGCAAACAGCTGATTACCTGGTATATTCAATTTAATCTCCACTATTTTATTTGAGTTATTTGCGTCTTTATCCAATCTAAGAAAAACTTCACCATCGATAAATCGATCATAAAAAGTTTCTAATTTGTCAATTCTCTTTTGAATAAAGTCTAACAGTTTTACGTCTGCGTCAAAGTGGATAGAATGCATTTGTAGCTTCATGATTTTTGTGTTTTATGGTTAAACTTACGCTTTAGGATGTGCCTGATCAAACACTTTTTTGAGTTTGTCGAGCGAATTATGGGTGTAGACCTGAGTGGCTGCTAAACTGCTGTGTCCCAGCAAGTCTTTTACTGCATTAAGGTCTGCCCCTTTATTTAATAAATGTGTTGCAAATGTATGCCTCAGAACATGAGGACTTGTTTTACTAATCGTTGTAACTTGATTGAGATACTTTTTTGTAATGCGATTTACCATCATCGGATAAGCTTCGTTTCCATTAATAGAAACGATTAAGTGAGTGCTCTCGTTGTCCAAAAACAGTTTATTTTTATGAGAAATATAGGTATTCAATCGGCTTAATATTTGATTATGAAACGGAATGATTCTTTCTTTATTTCCTTTCCCTAGAACTCTTATGGTTTTGGATTGAAGATTGAAGTCAGAATATTTTAAGCCAATGAGTTCAGAAAGTCTAATACCTGTTCCATAGAGCAATTCCATAATCAAGGCATCTCTACTTCCCTCAAAATCATCTGCAAATTCTATGAGGGATAACAGATTATCCATTTCTTTTTCCTGCACGAATTGAGGCAGTTCTTTGCTGGTTTTTAAGGCCTTTACTTTTTGAGTGGGATTTTGATTAACAGCTTCTCTTGAAATTGCAAACTTATAAAAAGCTCTTAATGAAATGATTTTTCTGTTGATGCTTTTGGGATTCATTTTTTCTTGCATCAAAGCCACTATCCATGCTCTTATATGACGGTGTTCCGCTTTTAATAAATCCTGAAGTTGATATTGGTTTTCTAAAAATATTTTGAATTGATTCAAATCATTTTGATAGGAAATCAGAGTATGCTTACTGTAGCGTTTCTCAAATTCTAAATATTTCAGGAAGGTATTCAGCATATAGTAAATAAGCATTCAATATTTGATAAAGGAACAACTTATTTTTGGGGCAAAAAAAAAGTTAGTATCCTTTCCATGCAAATGTTGCATGTGGATACTAACTTAAATAAATTATTTGAGAAAAGCTAAATAAATATTAGCTGTCTAAATCCCTCATTTTTTGCCTATATGCGGCACGGATAACTTCTTTTCTTCTAGATACAGAAGGCTTTACAAAGTGTTGACGAGCACGTACTTCTTTCAAAGCACCAGTCTTTTCAAACTTCTTCTTAAAGCGTTTTAAAGCTTTATCAATCGATTCGTTTTCTTTTACGTTTACTACGATCATAATTTACACCTCCTCTCGTGAATAATCTCTCAAAATTTTTAAGCTATTGTTTATGAATAATTTAGCTCTTTGTTTTGAGGACTGCAAAGGTAGAAGAATGATTTTGGAAAACCTAATCCCTCTCTGATTCAATGCCATGGAATTGAGAATTTATAGTGCACCTGTCATTCTATAAAAGTCGTACATGCTGATTCGGAATGCTTCTTTATGATCTGAAGTTTCAAATAGTGGCACTTTGTCATTGCGGTATTGCACAAAAAATTCTACCTCTTCGATCATTTTATTATACAGCTTACTGCTAAAAATCATTTCATCTCTTCGCTTTTCCCCGCTCAAAATAAAGTTTCCCTTTTCTCCGGTTTCAAGCGATTCCCAAAATACTTCAAGCCCCTCTTTATTAACTGAGTTTGGTATCTCAATTATCGGATAAACTCTATTCACTCTCCAGTTTACCACTAGCGAAATATTGAAGTAAAAACCAGTGGTATCTGTTTCACGATCTTCATGACGGTAGATTCTCCAGCCGCCTTCTTCCATCACTTTTAAATCGTAATTAGTTTGCCTCATATTTCTAAAAAAAATATAGGCATCATCTGAATAACTGAAGTTTAATTTGTCAAGCTCTACTTTCTTCGAAGTATTGACCGAGCATGCTACAGTTGATAAAATAAAAAGTACGATGAATCTCTTCATGTTAAAGTAAACTGAGAAAGGCTATTCAGGTTTGAATTTAGTTTATTTCTTTACTATAAAAACTGTGAGCATAAATTCGATGCCTTTCTAGAAATGAATTTGTTTTGACAGCATCTTAATTTGAGTGATTTTCCTTTGAAACATTGGAGTGCCCTAAGGTTATTGTTCCACTATGAGTGCTTTTACTCTTTTATTTACGTTCGAATAGTAATTAAAGTCCAAACTTGGATAGAAACGTTGGTATTTATTCGTTATTAAACTATTGATTTGTTCAAGACTCAAACTTTCATCGTTTTTTATTTCATTTATCACATACTCTCGAACGAGGTTCTGGCTTGATTCAATTAAACCTATTGTAGTTTCTAAAGATATTTCTCTTACTCTTTCATCTTTAATGTTCGGATCTAGTCTACCTTCTGCCATTTTGATGATATAGGGCTTAGCTTCTTCTTGATATATAGACAAGAATGCTTCTGTGCTTTTGATTAAATTTGGCGTTTGTGCAAAAGTATCAATAGACAATAAAACAATAGTTAGTATAAATAAATGCTTTTTCATTTCTTTTATAAAACTAATAAACTAAATTATTAATCAAAATTAATAACGAACTTTTTAAACATCACATAAATAAATGCTGTTTTGAGGAAAAAAAAGACCCAGAATTATTTATTGTTTTTCTTAAATGATTACTCAATCCCCAAAATTGATTGCTGTTGACATTTTAGTTTTAGATCATAGCATCAACATATTCATCTAGGAGGTGCATTTTTGTTGTGATTTTTGGACTAATTTGCTTAGCCTAATTCCTATTTAAGCTAATTCTTTATACCGAAAACAACTTGTCAAATGATCATTCACCAAACCACAAGCTTGCATATGGGCGTACATAATGGTGCTTCCCACAAATTTAAATCCTCTTTTCTTTAGGTCTTTACTCAGTACATCTGATTCAGGAGAAGTAGCAGGTGCATCTTGCATAGATTTTAATTGGTTGATGATGGGTTTGTGATTGACAAAAGACCATATATATTCATCGAAACTTCCGAATTCCTTCTGGATCTCAAGAAATTTTTGCGCATTTATAACAGCTCCATTTACCTTCAATTTATTTCTAATTATTCCTGGATCTTGCAAAAGCTCTTCAATTTTAGATTGGTCAAACTTTGCTACTTTCTGAGCTTCAAAATCTGCAAAAAGGTTTCTGTAGTTTTCTCTTTTTTTCAAAACGGTAGCCCAGCTTAAGCCTGCTTGAGCTCCTTCCAAAATTAAAAATTCAAAGTGGGTTTTATCATCATGAACAGGTACTCCCCATTCTTTATCGTGGTATTCTATGTATTGATCAAAACCCAGACACCATGGACATCTTTCCTTTTCTTTAGACATATCAGTGGACATAACTTCCTGCATTAATATCAATGGTAGTTCCTGTGGCATGGTCCATTAAGCCAGACATCAGCATGGCAACTGTAGGTGAAATGTCCTTAGGTTCTGTAAGCTTAGTAAGTGCAATATCATCTAAGGCAAAGCCTTCTCCATATTGATCAATAAATTGTTGCGCCATATCTGTTCTTACAAATCCCGGAGCAACGGTAAATGCTTTAATATTTTGCTTTCCGAAAGCTCTGGCAATGGATTTAGTTAAGGAAACTACGGCTCCTTTTGAAGTAGCATAGGCTAAATAATCTGCAGTATCTCCTCTAAAAGCTGCTCTAGAAGAAATATTTACAATTCTTCCCCCATTTTCCTGTTTTTCGAATTGGACTATACTTCTTTTACATAATAAGCCCACTGCGTTTACATTCACATCCATGGTCTTTAACCAATCATCCGTCCATTCTACTGCGTTTTTATGAATGTCAGAGGATAAAGCAATACCTGCATTATTAACTATGCCATCTAATCTGCCATCAAAATACTCTAATGTTTCGCTAAATAAGCGAGCGACTTCCATTGCGCCTGATAAATCTGCTTTTATAAGGTGAATGCTGGAGCCTAATTCATTTTTCAGTTTTTGAGCAGATTCCTCATTTCGATTATAATGGGCTACTACATAAGCGCCACATTCCACCAAAGTTCGGGTAATAGCAGCACCAATTCCTCTGGTTCCGCCTGTTACTAAAATATGTTGATGTGCACAGTCAATTTTCATTATTATAGAATGTAAGGTTTATTTAAATCCAATTTAGTAAAAATTACATTCTATTGAAGCCCTAAGCTAAATTCATTGAGCCGGATTAGCTTCAAAATAAATAACTTCCCCTTCTTCTAATTCTAAATTGATTTGTAAAGGATTGCAGCAGACCTCACAATCTTCTACATAAGATTGCTTAGAAATGCTTTGATCAATAAGCATACTGATTTCTTGAAAGCAATGTGGGCAAAAGAAGAAATGTTCTAGCATATTTTGTAGTTTTGAATATAACAGAATTCCATAATCAACGTTTCGAATTGTATGAAAAATTTAACTTTAACAATAGCCGCATTATTTCTTTTAGTACAATTTTCTAGCGCTCAAGTAGGAGATTCATTTCCAGAAATGACAGGGACTAGTTTAACAGATGAAGAAATCATAGTTCCTTCCGCCACACAAGATAAAATGACTTTAATAGGCATAGCTTTTAGCAAAAAAGCAGAAGACGATTTGCAAACCTGGTTTCAGCCTGTTTGGGAAAGGTTTATTAGGGAAGCGGATCCCAATGCGCTCATTCCAGAAATGAAACCTGATGTAAATGTTGTTTTCATCCCTATGTTCACGGGTTTGAAAAGAGGAGCTTCAGGTTCAGCCATGAAGAAAATGCAAAAAGATGTAGATAAAAAATTGCATCCTCATGTGATCGTTTATAGTGGTAAAATGGGTGATTACGAAGAGATTTTAAAAATGACAGAAAAAGATCAACCTTATTTTTATGTGGTCAATAAAGATGGTGAAATTATTTATGCAACTTCAGGCCGTTCTTCCATTAAGAAATTGAATGAGGTGGAAGAATTGGTGACCGATTATTAAATTATTCCAAGGTATTTTAGAAAGTCGAGTATCATATTATATAAACCAAAGGCTGCAATTGCCAACGCTACAATAGCAACAAAGCCTTTTCTATAATGACGTTTTTCTTTTGGAGAGTTTTGATCTTCCATTTTTATGAAATAACATTTAAAGCTCCTTTAAGAATCTCGGCTTTCACTTCTAAAATCTCCCCTTTTAGCTCTCCGTCCACTTGCAAAAGCTCTGCCTCTTGGCAGAATATTTTTGCCTCTTTCACTTTATAAATTTCCACATAAGGAGAGTTTTTGATATCCCCTAAAAATGACTCTAAGGTTAGAGATAATAAGTCTCTCATAGGAATCGGCTTGAATATAACCAGTTCAAAAGACCCATCATCCATTCTGCTACCTGGGTTTATTACAGCTCCTGTTCCGTAGCTGGAAGCATTCGCCAAAACAATCATTTCGGCTTTAACTGTTTTCTCAGTTCCATTAAATTCAATTCTGAATTCAGTGGTTTTTTTATCCATTAAAGAACCAAAAAATGATTTTGCATAAGATAACATTCCTCTTTCCCCGCTTTCTTCAAAATCTTTTATCATTTGTGCATTAAAACCTAAGTCGCTCAAATGAAGACAGATAAATTCATTATTGATACTTATCACATCCATTGACAGCGTTTTCCCCAGTAAAATAATTGCTAAGCTTTCGATTATATCTTCCTCAATTTCTAGTTCATGCGCCAAGCCATTAGCAGAACCTAAAGGAATTATCCCCATTTGAGTTGAGGTCTCTAATAAAGTTTGAGCCACTAAATTCACCGTTCCATCTCCACCGCAGGCCACTATAGTGTCCGCTTGATATTCTGATTGTTTTTCTTTAATCTTTTCTATATCATTTTCACCTGTTGTATAGAAAAGCGTATATTCCTTCTTATTTTTATCACAAACAATGGATATTTGCTTTTCCAGATTGGATTTGTTCGAATTTCCTGATTTTGGGTTGATGATAAATAGTAGCTTTTTGGGTTCCATTAAAACTAAAAATTAGAAATTATTCTACGCACATTAAATATACGATTTGCACTTTATTTAAAACGATTATTAGGTATTATTTCTCCACCTAAGATTGTTCCTTTTATGGGTTATGGTAACCAAAGCCTGATTTATCTGAAAGGAGGCGTTTTGGAAAACCGTCCTGAATTTGATTCAAAAGCTACCGATAAAAGAAGGAAGAATTTTAGAATTATGCTTTCTCGCTATTTAAGTTCTCCTATACCAGAAATGAAAGTCCAAATCATTTTAGGTGATGAAACCTTCACTACACAGACTGATGAGTACGGTTATTTTAGTGCATGGGTTGAGCCAAAGCAAAACTTAGAGCCCGGATGGCATAGTGTAAATTATACTATTGATGACGAAGATCATAAAACTTATAGAGCGGAAGGAGAATTTTTGATTGTGGGTGAAAAGGCAGAATTCGGTACCATTTCTGATATCGATGATACTATTTTAGTTTCCCATGCTACTCAATTTATCAAGAAATTTCGTCTCATCATGACTAAAAATGCCAAAACCCGATTGCCATTTGAGGGAGTGGCGGAATTCTATAACGAATTAAAGGCTCAAGAAAACCCATTTTTCTATGTAAGTAGTAGCGAATGGAATTTATATGAGTTTCTGCAGGATTTTTTCAGAGTCAGAAATATACCAAAGGGCCCCTTTCTTTTGCAAGAATATAAATCAGGTTTGAGAGACCTACTCTTTACGGGAGGAGGAAGCCACCAACATAAGCAGGATAAAATAAAACGATTGATGACACTTTTTCCTAAACTGAAATTTATTTTGATTGGAGATAGCGGACAAAGAGATACTGAAATTTATCGCCAAGCATTACATGAATTTCCTGACAGAATATTAGCTGTTTATATCCGGAAAATCGGAAAAAAAGATGATTTTGATCAAAAAACCTCGCAAGAGTTTGAGGAAAAGGGAGTGCCTTTACTACTACTTGAAAGTACCGAAGAGGCCGCTATCCATGCTAAGAAAATGGGCTTTGTAAAAGTTTGAAAATCCCTTTTGCAACTAATGTCACATTTAAGTAATTCATAGCAAACACATTCTTTAACAAAGCGTTATAAACCTATAATTGACAAAAATAATATAGAAATTATGGGACTTAGAATAGGAGATACCGCACCAAATTTCCAGGCGGATACAACAGAAGGAAAAATTGATTTTCACGAATGGTTAGGTGACAGCTGGGGAATTTTATATTCTCATCCTGCCGATTTTACACCCGTTTGTACTACTGAGATTGGTAGAACAGCACAACTAAAAGATGAATTTGCAAAGCGCAATACTAAAGTGGCAGTAGTCAGTGTAGATGATGTAAAATCACACAATGAGTGGAAAAAAGATGTAAATGAGACTCAAAACACATCTGTAGAATTTCCAATTATTGGAGATGAGGAAAGAAAAGTAGCGAACTTATATGATATGATTCATGAAAATGCATCTGCTACAGCAACAGTTCGTTCGGTTTTCTTTATCGGACCAGATAAAAAAATTAAAGCTAGTATTACTTATCCGGCAAGTACAGGTAGAAATTTTGCAGAAATTTTGAGAGTAATTGATTCATTACAATTAACAGCTAAACATCCTGTTGCAACTCCGGCCGATTGGGTACCGGGTAATGATGTAATTATTGGACTTGGCGTAAAAGATGAAGAGATAGAAGAAAAATTTCCAAAGGGACATAAAATCATTAAGCCTTATTTAAGAACTACTCCTCAGCCTGAGTAGATTATTCAAATTCTTAAAAAAGAAAAGGCAATCATGAAAATTTGATTGCCTTTTTTGTTTAATTATGCTAGAGCTTCCTCTATCTTATCTTCATATTCAGAAACAGGAATACAGCTACACATTAAGTTTCTATCACCATAAGCACTGTCGATTCTGCTGACGCTTGGCCAGAATTTGCTTAGACGAACTGATTCTAATGGGAACACTGCTTTCTCTCTTGAATATGGTAATTCCCATTTCTCAGCTAAAGCTACAGACATAGTATGAGGAGCATTTTTTAATACGTTTTGCTCAACATCTGCTTTTCCGTCTGCTATCTCTTGAATTTCTTTACGAATAGAAATCATAGCAGTGCAGAATTTATCCAATTCCATTTTACTTTCACTTTCAGTAGGTTCAATCATCATTGTACCTGGTACTGGGAATGAAACGGTAGGAGAGTGATATCCATAATCCATTAATCTTTTGGCAATATCTTCTACTTCAACGCCAAAATCTTTGAACGCACGACAGTCAATAATCATTTCATGAGCAGCACGTCCCTTTTGATTTGTGTAAAGTACAGGATAGCTATCAGCTAATTTTTCTTTAATGTAGTTAGCATTTAATATGGCTAGCTGTGTAGCTCTTTTAAGCCCTTGGCTTCCCATCATAGAGATGTAAGCGTAACTTATTGCCAAAATACTTGCGCTACCCCAAGGTGCTGCTGAAATGGCTGTAATAGCATGATTACCTCCAGTTGGTACCAATGGATTTCCAGGTAAGAAATCCTGTAAATGTTCAGCGACACAAATTGGCCCCATACCAGGTCCGCCACCGCCATGAGGAATACAGAATGTTTTATGTAAATTCAAATGACAAACATCTGCTCCAATATTAGCAGGCGATGTTAAGCCAACTTGAGCATTCATATTGGCACCATCCATATAAACCTGACCTCCATTATCATGAATTATCTGACAGATTTCCTGAATACTCTCTTCAAATACTCCGTGAGTGGATGGATAAGTCACCATTAAGGCGGCTAAGTTGTTTTTATATTCTTCAGCCTTAGCTTTTAAATCATCTAAATCAATGTTTCCTTGATCATCACATTTAGTAATGATCACTTTCATACCTGCCATAACTGCACTTGCAGGATTGGTGCCGTGTGCAGATGATGGAACAATAGTAACATTTCTATGATCATCTCCTCTACTTTGGTGATAAGCTCTAATTACCATTAAACCGGCATATTCACCTTGAGCTCCTGAATTAGGCTGCAATGAAGTAGCTGCAAATCCAGTAATTTCTGTCAACATATTTTCCAATTTAATGAACATTTCTCTATATCCTAGAGCTTGTTCTTTTGGAGCATATGGGTGTATATGTGCTAATTCAGGCCATGTGATTGGAATCATTTCAGCAGTTGCATTCAATTTCATGGTACAAGAGCCCAATGAAATCATAGAATGAACCAATGATAAATCTTTATTTTCCAGCCTTTTGATATAGCGCAACATTTCGTGTTCAGCATGGAACTGGTTGAAAACAGGATGTTCCATAAATCTGCTTTCACGAATCAATTGCTTTGGCCAGTCTAATTCTAATGAGTCAACCCTATCCTCAACTGAGTATTTATTAGCATCTTCATCTACAACCAATGCGAATATTTCTATCAATTCTTTGATATCATGAATACGAGTAGTTTCATTCAAAGCTATTGAAACAGTATGTGTTCCTGTTAAATTAAGATTGATCTTTCTTTCGTATAAAATAGAATGAAGTTTTTCTCTTAATTTTTCTGATTCAAGCTGAACAGTAATGGTATCAAAGAAATTTTTATTAGTTACTTCATAACCCAAAGTAGTCAATCCATTTGCTAATAGTTTTGTCAATGAATGCGTTCTTACAGCAATTTTCTTTAATCCTACTGGTCCGTGGTAAACACCAAACATTCCAGACATGATGGCTAGTAAAACCTGAGCAGTACAAATATTGGAAGTTGCTTTTTCCTTTTTAATATGTTGCTCTCTTGTTTGAAGAGCCATTCTGTAGGCTTTGTTTCCTTCTTTATCTACAGAAACGCCAATGATTCTGCCAGGAATTTGTCTTTTGTAAGCGTCTTTTGTTGCAAAATATGCAGCATGAGGTCCGCCATAGCCTAAAGGAATACCAAATCGCTGTGATGTTCCGACCACACAATCAGCTCCCATTTCACCTGGAGGTGTAATTAAGGTCAATGCTAACAAATCAGCACCGATAGTAGAATAAATATTGTATTCAGTAGCAGCTTCAATAATTGGTTTTAAATCATTGATTTCCCCCTTTAAGTTTATTTGCTGAGCATAAAATCCAAAGATATCTGGATCAGTTACATCTAACTGTGATAAATCGGCAAACCTCAACTCAATGCCTAACGGATTAGCTCTAGTTTTAAGTACATCAATTGTTTGTGGGAAGGTGTTTTCATCAACAAAGAAAACTTTAGCTGATTTTTTCTTTCCTTTTCTTAAACCATAAAACATACTCATGGCTTCCGCTGCGGCTGTTCCTTCATCCAATAGGGAAGCATTCGCTATCTCCATTCCGGTCAAATCAATGACCATGGTCTGGAAATTAATTAAAGCTTCTAATCTACCTTGAGCAATTTCAGCCTGGTACGGAGTATAAGCAGTGTACCAACCCGGATTTTCTAGAATGTTTCTTTGAATTACACCAGGAGTGTGGGTATTGTAATATCCCAAACCTATATAAGACCTAAAGATTTGATTTTTCTGAGCAATTTCTTTGAATGACTCTAAAAATTCAAATTCAGTTTGGGCTTCCGGGAGGTTTAAATCCTTCTTAAGCTGTATAGCTTTTGGGATGGTTTCATCAATGAGATGCTCTAAAGAATCGGCTTTTACCGTTTTCAGCATCTCCGATATTTGCTGATTATCCGGTGCATTATGCCTCACATCAAATCTTTCTTGGTACAGAGGGTTTAATTTCATAATATTTGAAAGTATCTTTAATAAATATTTTAGATATTCACGGACTGTTTCGTGCCACAAAAGTACAATATATTATTTAGGATTTTTGTTCACATAACAGTAAAAAATTTAAATAAATTTACCTTTAACCCCTTAATTATGAAGACTTTTTTCTCAACTCTTATTATGAGTTTTATGACAGTAAGTTTATTGTCAGCCCAGGTAATGGAAAAGCAAGCAAGAAAGTATGCTAAAACTATTACAGATGATGATTTAACCCGCCATTTAACATTATTAGCTTCTGATTCCTTAGAAGGAAGAGAAACTGGAAAGAAAGGCCAGAAAATGGCTGCAGAATATATTAAAAATCATTTTGAGTCTTTAGGCTTACAAGCGCCAGTTGATGGCTCTTATTTTCAAAAATTCAATTTATATCAAACCTACAGAGGGGAGTCTGAAATGGTAGTAAATGGTAAAACCATTAAAAACCTCAACCAAATGGTTTATTGGGCGAATGTTCCTTTTGAAAAAAATGAAATAGAGATTATTTATGTGAACAAAGCTCAAGAAGACGATTTAAAAGATATTGATGCAGAAGGTAAGTTTTTAGCTTTTAAGGCGGAAGGTCAATTCACCCCGGTTTTGAAAACGCTTGAAGAAGCAGGTGCAAGAGGAGCTATCGTTTTCGCTGAAGATAGCAGTAGAATGAATATGGTTTTACGATATGGCCAGTATTATGCTACTCATGGCTCTTTGTCAAGAACAGAACCTTCAAAGAATGGCCTTGCAAGTGTAGTGATTTATAAAGAGTTAGCAGAAGATATTTTTGGGAAATCTTTATCAGAATTAGAAATCGGAGAAACAGCTACAGCTAATCTTTATGCTGAAATCAATACTGAAGTTATCGAGACTGAAAATGTGTTGGGTTATTTAGAAGGAACAGAAAAAAAGGATGAGTTAATTGTTTTAACAGCTCATTATGATCACGTAGGTATTCAAGATGGTAAAGTTTATAATGGAGCTGATGATGATGCTTCAGGAACTACAGCAGTAATGGAAATAGCTGAAGCCTTTGTCAAAGCTAAAGAAGCTGGCCATGGCCCTAAAAGAAGTATATTATTTATGCCTGTAACAGGTGAAGAAAAGGGACTTTTAGGATCTGCTCATTATGCTGAGAATCCAGTTTTCCCATTGGAAAACACGGTTACTAACCTAAATATTGATATGATTGGCCGTGTAGATTCAGTTCATAAAGATGATAGAGAGTTTGTTTATTTAATTGGGTCTAACAGAATCTCTACTGAATTGCATGAAATCAGTGAAGCAATGAATGAGAATTACACTAAACTAGAGCTAGATTACACTTATAATGCAGAAGATCATCCGGATAGAATTTATTATCGTTCTGATCATTGGAACTTCGCAAAAAATGGTGTTCCAATTATTTTCTATTTTAACGGTACTCATGACGATTATCATCAGCATACAGATACGGTGGAGAAAATTGAATTCGATTTGTTAAAAAAGAGAACGGATTTAGTTTTTTATACTGCTTGGGAAATAGCGAATAGAGAAGATCGTTTGATTATAGATGAAGTAGAAGAAGAAACTGAAGAATAGTACTGACATGAAAAAACTATCAACCCTTTTAATGATTTTAATGATTTCAGCATGTGGGCTTGTAGAAGTCTGTGTGATCTGTACGGAAGCCAATACAGGAATAGAGGAGGATTATTGCGGTTCGCCTGATCAAGTGCAAGAATTTGAGGATGACCTGGAGAAGACAGGTTCTCAGTATGGACAGAGCTGGAATTGTACTGGAGCTTAAAAGAAAGATAAGCTGGTTTTAGCCAGCTTATCTTTTTAATAAATTTTCTACTTCTATTCCTTTCTGGACAGCTATAGCTTCTATAGCTCTTTTAATCCGGATTGAGGTTTCTTTTCTAGTTTGATATGGATAATATTGCAAACCAGTTTTATCTTTAATCCCGATTTTATAATAACCCAGTTCGATTTTCTTCACATCATTCCAATTGATTAATTCAGACTTTTTGAAGACTCCAGTTTTGATTTTAATTCCGCTTTCGGAAATAATGAAATGAGGAGCATATTTTGAGGTTGTGGATAATTCGAAATGAGCTTTAAAAAAGAAAAATATACCATTAAGCGCATAAATGGCTGGCATACCTACTTTTTCAAAAAGGCCGTCATTTTCCTTAAAAATGGATACAATAAGTAAGACTAACCATAAAGCAGCTAAAAAGTAAGACAGTTTCCTAAAAGCATTATCAGGATATTTAACGTTCCCTGCCCCTAAATTAATCCTTTGACTTTTTTCTATTGATTGTGTATCCATAGGTTCTGGATTATGATTAATAGTTCTTCGTATACTTCTGCAGAGCAAGAAACTATTTCCCTGCCAAAAATGAAATCATCATCGCCATTAAATCGGCTGACTTTCCCACCAGCTTGTTGTACTATAAAAGATCCTGCCGCCACATCCCAAGCATTAAGATTATATTCAAAATATGCTTCATATCTCCCGCAGGCTACATAAGCTAAATCCACAGCTGCGCTTCCAAATCTTCTTAAACCATGACTGTTTTGCATCAAGTGTTTTAAAATAGATAGGTAATCATCCATTTTATCAAAATCATTATAAGGGAAGCCGGTGGCGATCAAACTTTGAGATAAATCCAATCCTTTAGAAACTGATATTGGCTTACCATTTAATTTAGAAACCTCACCTTTAACTGCTTCAAAGCATTCATTTCGATTGATTTCTAAAACTATACCAGATACTATCTCATCATTTTGTTGCAAAGCTACACTGATGGAAAATACGGGTAGACCATGCACAAAATTGGTGGTGCCATCCAAGGGATCTATGATCCAATTAAACTCCTCTCCTTTTTTATTTGATGTGTCTTCTTCTGCGATAAATCCTGATCCTGGAAGAATTTCACCTAAGCCTTCTACCAATCTTTTCTCAGCTTCTTTATCCACATAGCTAACCAGATCATTAAAACCTTTGTGTTCTACATTATCGGTATTAAAATTCTCAGATTCATGTCTGATGAATTCGCCCACTTCTTTAACTAATTTAATGGCTTCTTGGTGGATGGTGTTTAAATTCATTAGGTATTCATTTTTTTGGTTCTGTACAAAAGATTAAAGGACTTAAAGGCAAAATATAAAACGATTGGTAATACTGCCGAATGCATGGCTTGAGGTAAAGTATAGAAAAATCCTAATACCATAAATTGAGCAATTCCAAAAATTGCATAAAAAACCGTATGCCATTTTTTAGCTGGTTTTTTAAACAGTAAAAAGGCTAGAATCACATTCAGTGGAAAAGCCCAAATTATATTCCAGTTATTGACGGTGGCAACATGGTCAGACAAAAACCATAGAAAGAAAATTAAACAACCTACAAGGCCGGTAATCACAAATAATAATTTATTAAACCAGACATCACTCAATTTTGATTTATGATGTCTTATACTTAAGAAAATTCCGAATAGGCAAAGAAACCAAGTTATGTATTCAGGAAGAATTTGAAAGCCAACAGATGCTTCCTCTTCTTCAGCCTCATATATTATGATTTTATCATCTACTATAGGTTTATCATTGTAAGTGGCTTTATCGAAATGCAACATCAATAAATCAGGCAGAAACATTTCATTTCTTTTATCTGCCAAAGCATCCGTAGGTTGGCCTAAAACCAAGTCAATTCCGAAATCTTGCCATGGTTTATCTTCTAGATAGATGTCCAAAAATTCCCTAAAAGTATACCCTTCAGCTTCTCTTTCCCAAACTAATCCTTCTCCCAAAACATCTTCTAATAAATCACGAAATCGAGTAGAACAATTATCAAAGAAAAAGTCATATTGATAGAATCTATTTTCGGGTTTTATATTCTCTAAAAGGAAGTTATAGATTCTGTTCTTCTGCTCAAGAGTTAAATTGAGCTTCTGCTGAATAACTGACCTTTTTTCAGCTTTAGCCGAATTCACCAGATAGGACAATCTACCGGCAGAAAGCATATAGTCCAACTTGCCTCTTACAAATTTCATGTAGAAGCCAGGTGTCTCAAAATCAAAGGTTCCATAATTAAAGACAACGCTTAAGCCTTTGCTTTGATCTTCTACTAAGAGTGCGGAATGTCCGAAACCTGAATAAAGTTCATCACCGGGGGCAACGGTAATTAAACTCATTTCAGCATTTTCAGAAAGTCTGTTTTGTGAGAAAACTTCAAATGAAGCAAAAAATAATAATCCTAATAATAGCTTTTTAATCATGATTTAGCATTTAGTACCAATACAATTTCTCCTTTAGGGGCAGTGTGTTCGAAGTGTTCTATCAAGCCAGCTAATGTATCAGTAATCGTTTCTTCAAATAGTTTTGTAAGTTCTCTTGATACAGATGCCATACGGTTTTCTCCCATAACCTCTGCTAGCTGTTTTAATGTTTTGAGTAATCTATGAGGTGATTCATAAAAAATGATGGTGCGATCTTCTTCTTTTAACTTTTCTATTCTTGTTTTTCGGCCTTTCTTGTGAGGCAAAAAGCCTTCAAATATAAATCTATCATTTGGAAATCCTGATTTGATCAGGGCAGGAATCAAAGCGGTAGCTCCCGGGAGGGATTCTAACTTTATATTATTCTTCAAGGCTTCTCTGGCCAATAAAAAACCCGGATCTGAGATTCCGGGTGTTCCGGCATCGGATATCAATGCCATTATTTTTCCAGCTTTTAATTCTTCAATTACTTGCACTAGCTTTTTATGCTCATTATGAATATGAAAACTCTGTAATGGTTTTTTGATATCATAATGCTTGAGCAGTTTTCCAGAAGTTCTGGTGTCTTCTGCTAGTATTACATCTACACTATTGAGGATATTAACTGCTCGATAAGTCATATCCGCCAAATTGCCAATGGGGGTGGGCACCAAGTAAAGTTGAGTTTCTGATCGCTCCATCCCCAAAATTAAAGATTTTATTAAACTAATTTATCAATTTCTTCCGCTAGCTTTTTATCTTTTTCTGTAATAGTATTGCCCTCATCGTGAGTGGTCAGTTCAAAGCTCACTTTATTATAGACATTTGACCAATTGGGATGATGCCCCATTTTCTCAGCTATGATGGCCACTTTAGCCATAAAGCCAAAAGCTTCGGTAAAATCTTTAAATTCAAAAGTTCTCTTAAGCGTATTATTTTCTTCTTTCCACATAATCTTTTTCTTTTATATTTCTAACCGCTCTAAAAATGATTTGTTACATCATCTTCGTTTATAATGCAATAACCCCTTTAACTTTATTGGTTTCTAGATATTTTTCAATAATCTGCTCAGCGGAATTAGCTAACATTTTTATGGTTAGGCTTACATATTTCCCTTTACTTGAAGGCTTTACAATCACCTCATGATTTTCAAATATCTCTTTGATTTCATCTTGTTTATCTGCCTCAATAATAAATTTGAACATATAAAGGCTAGGCCATTCTGAAACAGCTTCCAATTTTTCTCTGAAAGATTCTATATCTTTTTCTGTACTCATTTCTTTAATTTAATTCTTATTCACAAAAAAAGGGGCTAAAAAGCCCCTTAAAATATTTAGTATTAAATGAAATACATAAATTCTAAAATTAAATTACACTAAGGTTAGTCATTTGATTCTGATTTTCAAGTTGAGCAAATGATTCTCGTGTAATTGCCAAATAGGCTCTATTTAATAGAATTTATATCTTTCATCTACTATATCAGCTTTTTCTTCAATTGCTGCTTTAATTTCAAAAGAAACATTGTTTCTTCTGCTTTGCGCTAATTGATCTTTATATGCAGAATAATCTGCAATTTCAGGCGCTGGTGTTCTATTCAACACATTTACGATTACTATACCATTATTTGCCTCTAAAGGTTGCGATTGAGTGTTCAATTCTAATCCGAAAATCGCGCCTATAACAGTAGGTGCTTGCCCTACATTAGGTAATGAATTTGAAGAAATTTTTACATCTGATGAAGAATAAACATTTGCATCAGGGCCGTAGGCAGCAGCTATTTCATTTAGTGAACCAGATAAACCAGATAATTTCTCTTTAATCTTTTCACCCTGAAGTTCCTTTTTCAATTCTCTAGAAACGATTGCTTTAACCTCCTCAAAATCAGCTGTTCCTTTTTCAGTTTCATTTGTTAAAACTGCCACAACAAAATGAGAGTCAGTTTCAAATACTTCTGAAACTTTCCCTTTTGAAGCCTCTGTAAAAGCCCATCTTACTATTGGTCTTGCAGAACCTAAGTTCCCTATAGTTCTTTGATTAGGGTTCATCTTACCTGAACTTCTTACGCTGTAGTCACTTTCCTCTGCAGATACAGTGAATTCAGCATAGTTTTTATTGGAAGCTGCAAATAAATCTGCTTTTCTATAAAGATTATCCCTTGTTGACTCAGATGGTATAATGTCTCTGTAGATAGTTGCTATCTTATAAGTTTTAGAGGTTTTCTCTTCTGTAACTTTAATTACGTGATAACCATATTGAGTTTTGATGACATCATTGATTACGCCTGCTCCAGATTTAGCAAATACAGCCTCATTAAATTCATCTACCATCTGACCTTCTCTAAACCAACCTAAATCACCACCTCTAGTAGCAGAAGGGCCATCGCTATAATCTTTAGCTAATTCTGCAAAGTCCTGACCACTTTTAGCTTTTTGAAGTACTTCCTGAGCTTCTTTCTTTGCCTTAGCGTCAGCTGCATCACTGTCATCTTCAGCTTCAATTAAAATATGACTTGCTTTAACGGAAGAAACAGTATCATCATAAATTTCAGAAGTCTTATAGAGAATATAAGCACCATCTTCAATGTATGGACCAATAACATCACCTTCTTTTAAAATATTAGTGTTTGAAGCCAAAATTCTAGGAAGTTGATAAATTGGATAAGTTCTGAAGGAATTACTTCTATCCGAATTTAATCGTGCAAAGGCTGAATCATCCTCAACTTTTTGAAATTCTGATTTTAATTCTTCAATTTCTTCCTTTATATAAGTAGAATCTTCTCCTGATGGTAGTAATTCAAAGCTTACATAACTGATGGTTCTAGTAGCATCAGTTTCGTATTTATCCTTATTTTCATTGTAATAGCTCCTTAATTCTGAGTCAGAAGGAGAGACCACAGAATCTGCAATTACGCTGTAGTTTACATATAAATATTCTACCTCTGCTGTTTCATTTTCTTTTTGATAGGCTCTTTGAGCTTCAGCTGAGGTGATGTAAGTAGACGAACCTAATAACTCATCATATTTGGTTCTTGCTCTGGCAGGAACCAATGAAGATTCAAAAGAATACCATTGTGCTTGTTGTTCTGCCGGAGCTTGTGCAATATTTCTAATGATATTTACAACTTGCTCCTTATTAAACTCTCCAGTTTCAGGGTTTGTAAAGTTTTGTCTTACGATAGGGCTGATGTTATCACCTTGAACCATATCCACTAATTCTTCATTAGTGACTTCAAGACCTAGCTCATCATATTGCTCTTGAAAAGCTTTTTCAATGATCAGAAAATCCCAAGCTTGCTGACGAATTGAAGTCATCTCTTGATCAGTAGGAGTTCTGCCATTTCCAGCTCTGAAATTGTTTTTGAACTCCTCAACTTTACGCTGATATTCAGGTAAATTAATGGTTTTACCGGCAATTTCACCAACATCATTTGATCTCCCACCTCCTAAAAGCATTGAGTCTGGCCCAAGCAAGTCAGTTAGCAAGAAAGCTAATATGGATAATCCTATTAGGGCGATCAATACCGACCCCATTTTTACTCTTAATGTATTAAATACTCCCATGTTTGTTTATTTCAAAGATTCGCAAAATAATAGTATAAATGATTAATATCAAAGTGATTCCATTTATTACTTTTAGCTTAATTTTGGTTTGTGATCATTAATTTTACAAGATTTATTCTGTTTTCTTCCATACTTTCTATCACAAATCGAAAAGGAGGGCTGCTCACTTCATCTTTTAATTGCGGGAAATTCTCTGTTATGGATAAGATAAAACCTCCTAAAGTATCATAATCACCTTCCGGTAAGTTCAAATAATATTTATCGTTTATATAATCGATTTCAAGTCTTGCGCTGAAAATATAAGTATTGGCAGAAACTTGCTCTTCTACCAAATCTTCATCATCATGCTCATCTTGAATCTCACCAAAGATTTCTTCTATGATGTCTTCTAAGCTTACAATTCCTGAAGTTCCACCAAATTCATCCACTACTAAGGCCAAACTTTTATGCTCTTGAATAAATTGAATCATTAATTCATTGGCGGGCATAGTTTCAGGCACTATGATGATTGGTGTTAAAATTTCTTTGATAGAGGAAGGTTTTTTAAATAAAGCAAGGGAATGACAATAGCCTATGACATCATCAATAGTGTCTTTATAAATTAAAACTTTAGAATGACCGCTATCATTAAAGGCATCTTTTAATTCCTCTATGGTATCTTCTATATCAACAGCTACTACTTCCGTTCTAGGAATCATGCATTCCCTAACCTTGATGGTTTTAAATTCAAGTGCATTATTGAAGATTTTTTTATCTAACTCTACTTTGCTTTCCTGATGGTCTAGCTGAACAGTATTTTTAACAAAATGATCTAAGTCCGTTAAGCCAAAAACCGGTTTATCTTCCTCATATTTTAATCTCAGTACGTATTTTATAAATATTTTTGATAAGCTGACAATAAAAAATACGATTGGATAAGTAACATAGTAAATGAGCCAAAGCGGTAAGGCAAAGAAGGATAATAAACCATTGGGGTTCAATAAAAATATACTTTTAGGAGTAAATTCCGCTATAAAAAGAACAAAAATGGTAGATATAAATGTCTGAGCCAATAAAATAAAAACATCATTTTGAAAGAAAAGGGGGAGATTAGCTATCAAAAGAGGTTCAATCATTTTGGCCATATATATACCATAAACCACCAAAGAAATAGTGTTTCCAATTAGGGTTGTACCTATAAAAGAGGAAGGTTTCTCTAGGAATTTGGAAAGAATTTTACCGGAAATGATTCCTTGTTGGCTTTGTAATTCAATATGTAATTTATTGGAGGATATGAATGCAATCTCAATTCCTGAAAAGAATGCAGAAAAGAGTAAGGAAATGATGATATAAATAAAATAACTACTTTCCATCGTCTATTTTGAGCGGTCCCCCGTTTTGTTTTTTTGCCTTAAATATCTTTGTAAAAGTAAGAGACTTATAGACAACATAAAAATCCAGTAAGAATATTCGAAACCTACTGTCATAGATTGATGAATACCAATGATAAAAAAAGCAAAGGCCAGGCCTACAATTATGAAATTAGGCTTTGACTCTTTAGGCCCTGTTTTTTTATTTTCAGTTTGCTTCTTTTTTGGGTTCATTTGGTTTGGTTATGATTTTTTTAGCGGGTTTATTTTTACCACTTTGAGTGTTTTGTTTTTCACTATCTACAGATTTTGTTGGAACATCTTGTTCTTCTTCTGAATTATTATCTTCTTCATCCAAATATATTGTTCCACTCGGGTTAAGTATTCGATAGCTTGAAAAATCTTGCTTAGCTCTTAAACCGGTTCCTGTAGATATCTGATCTTCTGATTGTATTCTCACGAAGGTTTCTGTATAAATCTCTTCTTTTTCCGGCTCCCAAAATAATTCTTCAGAGTTTAGTTTCCTTGGTTCAATGTAGCCTATAACCTCAACATCTCCTTCTGCTTTATAAATATTAGTTTCTTTGGTGTAATAAGCTGAATTAGCCTCTAATGTAGATGACATGGTTCCATCTGCCTCATAAAATTCAATATAAATATCATTAGGAAATTCTCTATCGCCATTTTCATACTCAAATTGCTTTGTGGCATTTACTATCACTCGCACTTTTGCTGAATCTGAGTATAAAATTTTTACCGTATCGGCCTCCATTATTGGGCCGGTGTATGCTTCAAATTTTTTCTTCTCTTCTAAGCCTGAAGAACAGGAAAAAATTAATAAAACAGATATGAAAATGATTAAATGTTTCATAAGGTAAAAATAAAAAAAGCGGTCAAGATAATGAACTCAAGACCGCTTTTGATTATTATATTTTAAATTTAGTCCCTAATTTGAACTTGAACAGTTTCTCCTATCCAACATCCAACTTCTACTTCATCACCAATTTCGTAATCGTAGTTGAAGATATCTTCATTTGAAGGGAATTGCTCTTTAGCTACATTCATTCTATTAGCTGCCCCTCCTTTTTGATACATATTATATGCCGCAATGTAAACCGCTCTATCTTTTACAACATCCTGGCCACCTTTGCAATCATTAAAGCTTTTTAAGTATAAATCTCCAATAAGTGTATAAGCTTCTTTTCTAGAAGGATCAGCTTCTAAAGCATTATAAGCATAAGTTCTAGCCTGTTGTCTATTTTCATTTTTCGAAGCAATATCTGCAAGCTCAATATAAACATCAGCTGTCTTAATATTATCTTCAGTATACTTTAATGCTTCTTGAAAATATTTTTCTGCTTCAGTTAAATCTCCATTAGACTTCGATTTTAAAGCGATCATACGTGAAAGTCCAAATTCAGGGGTATTTGCTTGAACTACTTTTGCTGCATCTATAAATGATTCCGAACTAGTACATCCACCTGCTAATGCAAATTTTACAATTCTTTCAGCATCCTCAATTTTCTTACCGTCTTCGATGAATTTCGGATATAATTGTTGATCAATAATATTACAATCGATAGTTACTGACGCATTGAATAATTTCTCAACATAGTCCCTAGCCTTTTGGATTTTTTGTGCACTTTCACCATTTGCAAGCATTTCATCCAAAATATCCTGTACTTGGTCATAAATTGCAATAATATCCAAGTCAGTAAGCGGTCCACCAGTTAATTTATACCTTCTTGCGGCATCCATATAATAGATTGCATTAGAAGAAAAGCTTTTTGCTCCTAGCATTTCAATAGCTTCTTTCTCTATCTCATATAGGTCCTTATACTTATCTTTTCTTTCCTTCCAAACATTGTAAGCATCATTAGCTTTTCTGTTGGTTACATTTTCAACGTCATTAAAGTACTTAATTCTTAAATCATATAAAAGCACTACAGAGTCTTGCATATTTTTTTGCTCTTGACCAGTAGTTGTTTCTGCTAGATTTTCATATACTTTAACTCCTTGAATGTAAATAGAAGGGTTAAGATCTGGCGTTTCTCTTAATAACCAGTCTAATGGTGGTTTGGCAGCTTCATATTTCTCGGCAGTAAGCATATCGGAATAAAGCGCATTTTTTTCCATTGCCTTTGCTTTCTTGTCTGGGTCTTCCGGCCAGTTCCAACCATCTTGTGCAAGCATAATAGCTTGAACACCTATTAATAATGCTAGTGATAATAGAATTCTCTTCATCTTTCTTAATGTTTAATCAAACTGTCTTCTTAAAAACCATCTATCGTTAAAAGTAAAACTCAAGTTAAAATTTAAATAATTTTCTTGCACTAAATTATTTAATAACGTTCCTCTTTGGCCTACTTCAAACGCTAAATTTATGTTTGAAATGTTACTTATTGGTAGAGTAGAACCAAAAGTTATGCCAAATGAATTTATAGACGTATTGTTTATAACTAGAGGACCATTAGAAATGTTAAGCCCCGCTCTATATGTAATTCTTTCATAGTACTTGGTGCCTGACTGAACATCAGGCGTGAACTCACCCCCAAAATTTAACTTCATTTGCTCCCCAAAGTTATTGTCAGATACTCCAAAGCTATTATATGCAGACCAATCTTGATATGTAAAATCAGCTAAAATAGCCCAGGCATTTTCTCTCATATAGCTTAAACCAACACTGAATTTCTCAGGTAAAACAGTAGTCCCTTCTCTATCTGATTCTAAAAAAGCATCTTCATCATTTTCAGCTCTTAGAGGGGTTTCTGCAGCGCTTAAAAGTTGAAGAAATGAATTTCTTGTAGTGCCAATATTTGCCTCTAAATCATAAGTAGCCCCTAATGACAAGTAATTTTCACCTATTTTTTTCTTGAAATTTGCACCAAACACAAAAGAAAAATCGGAAAAATTGTCAGTGTATTCAGCCGATACTAAATATGGGATGTTTATAGTATCGTTTTCATTAATAATATTTTGATAAATTGTTCTGTCTGTAATTTTACCAAAATTATAATTTGCTTCAGCTCCAATTGCTATGTTTTTGGTGATATTCCAACCATTAGCAATACTGAATTGTGAGATGGTGCCCTCTCCCTGGAATCTAGAAATTTCAGCTTGAGGGTCGCCTATTTGGTCAGAGCTTCTTCTTAAAATCTCATAGTTTTTTGATGAATAAGGTCTTAAAGCTACCGATAAGGCATATTTACCAGGTACAATTGGGAAAGCTATTGTAACATATTTTAACCCACCATTGATTTGAGTGAAACGAGTGACTTCATCACTTATATTGTTTTGAGATATGCTTAATCCCGCCTCAAATGAAGTAAATCGTTGACTTCCTAACAAAGCAGGGTTTAAAACAGGAATAAACCAAGGGCTTTGGTAGGCTATTCCCGCATTCCCCATTCCATTGTTGGAAACATATCCTTTTTCTGAGACAAGTCCTATCCCATAGGCAGAGTACGGAGATACCAGCTCTTGAGAAAATGATGTCGAAATAAATAATATGGAAAAAATACTGGCTATAAAGCCGGTCTTAAAGTGACGCATTATATCTTAAAATTGCATTTAAACCCATTAAAACTAATTCAGGGATTGCAAAGATGGGCTCTTTTATTTTAGATTCAAAGAATTTTGCATCTCCACCCGTAATTATTGTCTTGAGCGGTGAAAATTTGCTTTCAACTTCCTGAATGTAAGCCGCTATCTCAGCCTGAATTCCAAAAACAACTCCGCTCTGCATGGCATCTTTAGTATTGTCTGCTATTACATTAGTTATTGTTTCAGGTTCTATCAACGGTAAACGAGCCGTAAAATTATGCATACTTTTAAATCTTAGATGTAATCCAGGTGAAATAGCACCACCATGATAGATAATGCCTTTTTCAAGTACTTCGTAAGTGATGCATGTACCCAAATCTATAACTAAGGTATTTTCTTCTGGATATAAGGCTTGAACTCCTGCTACTGCTGCAATTCTATCCAAGCCAATGGTTTCAGATTTATATTGATTTTTGAATGGTAAAGGAGTTTTGTTGCTTAATAATATTGGATTTTGAATGGTAGTTAATTTATTCAATATATCTTCATATTGAAGTTTTACACTGGAAATGATAACAGAATTTATTTCCTTTGATTCTAGAAATTGGTTGATTTCAGAAAGTGATTCAAAAGTTTTAGTAGATTCTAAACGGTCTTCCCTAAAAAAACCTATTTTAGTTTTAGTATTGCCTACGTCTATGGCTAAGTTCATATTTCCTTTTTTCAAAATTAAAAGTAATTAAATTTATGCAAAAGCTCACCTATAATGCCATCGGTCTGATGTCCGGAACCTCTCTAGATGGTTTAGATATCGCATTTTGCCGGTTTGAACTTATGCCCAATCAAAAATGGGAATGGAAATTGGAGAACTGCCAAACCAAACCATATCCTGAAGCTATTAAAAGCAAATTAAGCGAGTCTATAAATCTCCGTGGTTTAGAATTACATCAGTTGGATGTTGAATTAGGAAAGTGGATAGGAGATTCGGTAAGTGATTTTATTGCAGCAAATAAATTGGAAGTTGATTTCATAGCCTCTCATGGTCATACCGTTTTTCATATGCCAGAAAATCAACTCACCTTACAAATAGGAAATCCTAATTTTATTCACGCCATTACTGATCATCCTGTAATTTCTGATTTTAGAACGTTGGATGTGGCAAAGGGTGGTCAAGGAGCTCCACTTGTGCCCATAGGTGATGAATTATTGTTTAGCGAATACGATTTTTGTATCAATTTGGGAGGTATAGCTAATTTATCTTATGACACTCACGAAAAGAAAAGATTGGCTTATGATATCTGTGCTTGTAATATCTTGTTGAATAGCTTGGCTAAGCTAAAAGGCTTAGAGTATGATGATAAAGGATTAATTGCTAAATCAGGTAAAATAATCAAATCACTTTTAGCAGAATGGGATAGCTTTTCCTTTTTGAAAAAAGATTTCCCCAAAAGCTTAGGGATAGAATTAATTGAACCGGAGATTTTAACTAAAATAGACACTAATAAATATAAGGTTGAGGATATGCTGGCTACTGCAGTGGAACATATCGCATCTCAAATTTCTAAGGTGTTAATTTCAGCTAAAACAGGTGGAAAAGTTTTATTAACCGGTGGAGGAGCCTTTAATGATTTCTTAATTGAAAGACTTCAGTCAAAGCTAGATGAAAATTATGAAATTGTTGTGGCTGATCATAAAACAGTAAATTATAAAGAAGCTTTGATTTTTGCATTTTTAGGAGTTTTAAATGTCAGAAACGAATGGAATACATTAGCTTCTGTTACCGGTGGCCATTCTAATAGCATATCTGGTCAAAAGCTGGGCGACATTTGAAATTAATTTTTGTAGTTTTGGCGCTTTGGAAAGATAGATGAGGAATATTTCTCATAATTTTTTACGAACTGACTAAATTGAATAAACATGAAAGAACTCTTAGAGAAATTTGAGAATAAACGACCTGAAATAGTATTTGAATGGAAAGATTCTGAAACAGAAGCAGAAGGATGGGTGGTTATTAATTCGCTAAGAGGAGGTGCAGCAGGAGGAGGAACTCGTATGAGACCTGGACTTGACAAACACGAAGTGGAATCTTTGGCTAAAACAATGGAGGTGAAATTTACAGTTTCAGGTCCTGAAATTGGAGGTGCCAAGTCTGGTATTAACTTCGATCCAAATGATCCAAGAAAAAAAGGAGTGTTAGAGAGATGGTATAAAGCTGTTTTTCCCCTTTTAAAGAATTATTATGGAACAGGTGGGGACTTGAATGTGGATGAAATCCATGAAGTTATTCCTATTACAGAGCAATATGGATTATGGCATCCGCAAGAAGGAGTAGTGAATGGTCACTTTAATGCAACCGAACCAGAGAAAATCAAAAAACTTGGGCAGTTAAGACAAGGTGTAATCAAAGTAATTGAAGCCCCAAATTATAGCCCGGATATAAAAAGAAAATACACCGTTGCCGATATGGTAACAGGTTTTGGAGTAGCAAAATCTGTTGAGCATTATTATCATATTTGGGGTGGAAAATTAAGTAAAAAAAGAGCCATTATTCAAGGCTGGGGAAATGTTGGGGCTTCTGCGGCTTATTTCTTAGCACAATCAGGAGTGAAAATTGTAGGGATAATCGATAGAAATGGAGGGCTGATTAATACTGACGGTTTCAGCATGGATGCGCTTACCGAATTATTTTTAAATAGGAAGGGCAATGAACTAATTTCTGATGATTTGATTCCTTTTGATGAAATCAATGAAAAGATATGGAAGCTAGAAGCTGAAGTTTTTATTCCTGCCGCTGCCTCAAGACTTATTACAAAGAATCATGTGGAGGAAATGATTGCTTCTAATCTAGAGGTTATTTCCGCTGGTGCTAATGTTCCATTTGCAGATAAAGAAATATTTTTTGGACCAATTGCGGATTTTGCAGATAAAAAAGTGGCCGTTATTCCTGATTTTATTGCTAATTGTGGTATGGCAAGAGTGTTTGCTTATTTAATGAGCACTAATGCTGAAATTACGGATGAAGCGATTTTTGAAGATACTTCCAGAACAATTGAAAGAGCGCTCCGTAAAACTTTTGAGGCAAGTAATTCAAATGTTAATATTTCGAAAACTTCTTTTGAAATCGCCTTAAGTCAATTAATTTAATAGATAATTAATCATTTCCTCTTAAGTATATTAAAAGGAAACTTCCTAACTTGGGATTCTTGAAAATTCATTTGCATGAGAACATCATTATTTTCTATTTCAGCAATATTTTTAACCTTATTACTTACCACCTTTATAGTTCCAAAGACTTTTGCTCAGGAACCCGAAGTATCTACTGAAATTGTAGATGAGGGTAAGCAAGACGGGCATTCCCAAGAGTTAGAAAATGAAGAAGAAGGGCATCACTCTGCTCCGGCCTGGACGGTAATTCCATTTGTGTTGTTATTATTAATGATAGCTACAGGGCCGCTGTTTTACGAACACTTTTGGCATAAAAATTACCCTAAGATAGCCGTAATCTTAGCAGTTTTGGTGGTGAGTTACTATTTGTTTGTCATTCACAACGTGCATAGTCCTGTTCATGCAGCTTTTGAATATATCCAATTTATATCACTATTAGCTTCACTCTATATTGCTTCAGGAGGGATAGTTATAAAAGTTAATAAAAAATCTACCCCTTTTGTAAATATTGCAATGCTATTGATTGGTGCAGCTGTTTCCAATTTAATTGGAACTACGGGAGCCTCAATGCTTTTGATTCGTCCTTTTATACGATTAAATAAGAACAGAATCAAAGCTTATCATATTATCTTTTTCATATTTATGGTGAGTAATATTGGTGGTTCTTTAACCCCAATTGGTGACCCTCCTCTTTTCTTAGGATTTCTGAAAGGCGTTCCATTTTTCTGGACGTTGGAACATAACTGGCCAGCATGGATTTTTGCTCTCATAATTTTGTCGATAGCCTTTTATTTCCTTGATAAAAGAAATAAATCAGGGGCTGAAGAAGATGAGGCAGAAGTTTTCGATAATAAAATCACTATTAACGGAAAGAGAAATTTCCTATGGTTAGTAGTTATAATTATTTCTGTATTTATTGATCCGAATGTGTTCTCTTGGGTTCCGGGTATTACTTATGATGGGCAACAATTCTCTTACATTCGAGAAGTGATCATGCTAAGTGTTACTTACCTGTCCTATAAATTCGCCAAAGATAAGGTTCATGAACTCAATGAATTCAGTTTTGAGCCAATAAGGGAAGTTGCTTTTATTTTCGTGGGTATTTTTGGTACCATGATGCCAGCATTAGATTTAGTAGGTGATTTCGCGAAATCTGAAACCGGTGCAGCTTTGATAACCCATAATACACTTTACTGGGGGACAGGAGTTCTTTCAGGCTTTTTAGATAACGCACCTACCTACTTAAATTTCTTGGCAGCAGCTATGGCTTCTCAGGGTGGAAGTATTTCAGTATTAGCTGATGTAACGCAATTTGCAAATGGGGGTGTCTTTTATGACTCTGTAGCTGATTTGACTGCTATTTCTATTGCTGCGGTTTTCTTTGGGGCTATGACTTACATTGGTAATGGTCCTAATTTTATGGTTAAATCTATTGCAGAGCAAGTAGGTATCAAAATGCCATCCTTCTTTGGTTATATTATCAGATATTCCATACCATTCTTATTGCCACTCCTAATATTGGTTTGGCTGTTATTCATTCGATAAAAGAAAAAGGCAGAAATTATATTCTGCCTTTTCATTTTTCCATTTTTATGATGAGGATTATTTTAGGCTATATTCTTTAACTGCCTCAATAAAATATTTTACATGGTCTGGATTGATATCAGGATAAACCCCATGTCCTAAATTGGCAATATGTCGTTCTGATCCAAATTGCTCTAACATCTTCTTAGTATGCTTTTGAATTGTAGCTTTATCAGCATACAAAACACAGGGGTCAAGGTTTCCTTGTAAAGTTTTATTTGAACCAACAATATTTCTGACCTCAACAGGATTCATAGTCCAATCCAGACCGATAGTTTGGTAATCTAGCTTACTTAAATCTGTAAATGCCGCATGTGCATCTTTAGCAAATATTGTTTTAGGGACTTCTTGTATGGCATCAGCAATTTTCTTCAAATATGGAATCGAAAATTCTTTATATTGCTCATGGGATAAAATACCGGCCCAACTATCAAAAACCTGTATTAAATCAGCACCTGATGTAATCTGTGCTTTTAAATATGCAATGGTGCTATCCGTGATCTTGCTTAAAAGCTGATGTGATAATTCTGGATCGGTGTAAAGCATTGCTTTAGCTTTAGAAAAAGTTTTACTTCCAGAACCTTCCACCATATAAGCAAAGATAGTCCAGGGAGCACCTGCAAAACCAATTAAAGGCACTCTACCATTTAATTCCTTTTTAGTGATTTCAATTGCTTTTGTGACATAAGAAAGGCTTTCTTCTACATTTGCCACTTTTAGCTTTTCAACATCTGCTTTAGACTTAATTGTCTCAGGAAAACGAGGGCCTCTTTTTTCTACCATTTCATAAGGCAATCCCATAGCTTCCGGGATCACTAAAATGTCTGAGAATATAATGGCTGCATCTACATCAAGGATATCAACAGGCTGTATGGTAACTTCAGCTGCCAATTCGGGAGTTTGTGCTAATTCAATAAAGCCACTTACGCTAGCTCTTACTTTTCTATATTCAGGAAGTATCCTGCCGGCTTGTCTCATCAGCCAAACAGGAGTTCTCTCTACTTTTTCGCCTTTTGCTGCTCTCAGCAGCAGATCATTTTTTAATTCCATGCTGCAAATATACATTCATATTATGCTTCTGAATTATAATAATGCTAAACTTTTATGTTTCTTTGCCGATTAAAGGATTAGGTTAAATCTATACTGCTATGTCAATACTTTTTAGTGAATTTAAGGAATGGAAAGAATACTGTGAGGAAAAGGGGGTTAAACTTTTTGAACCGGTATTGGAATATGAAAAAGATCAAAAGGGAAAGGATGCAGATTTCGTATGGGAAAATTTGCAGAAAGCCTATGATGTAATGCGAGATGCAGTCAAAACAGGCTTAGAAGAAGATATGCAATCACGTTCTGGAATGATCAATAATGGAGCGAAGAAAGTATATCAAAATCCACTTACAGTATTGGACACTAATTTTCAGAAATTGATAGCAAGAGCTTTAGCCGCAAAAGAGGTGAATTCTTGCATGGGGAGGGTAGTAGCCGCCCCAACAGCAGGTGCTAGCGGTATTTTACCTGGAACCATGTTCACTTTACAGGAAATTCATGGATTGGATGATAGGAAAATCTTGGAAGGACTTTTAGTAGGAGCCGGCATAGCTTTAATCATCGAGCAAAAAGCATCCTTGGCAGGTGCAGTTGGTGGATGTCAAGCTGAAACAGGAAGTGCAGCTGCTATGGCTTCAGGAGCAATTGTTTATTGTTTAGGAGGTGATATTGATCAAGTGTTTAATGCGGTTGCCATTACCATCCAATGTATGTTAGGTTTGGTTTGTGACCCAGTGGCAGGATTAGTGGAAGTACCATGTGTGGTAAGAAATGCTAGTGCAGCAGCTATTGCCAATTCTTCTGCTCAAATTGCTTTATCCAATGTAAGTGGAGTTATTCCCGTTGATGAATGTGTGGATGCATTAGGAGAAGTAGGGCAAAGTATGGAAACCAAATATAAAGAAACGGCCATGGGTGGATTAGCCGCCACTTTAACCGGTCAAAGTATTTCTAAAAGAGTATTGATTCAGGATATAGAAATGCTACCTGATGAAGATCAGGAGGATTGATTTATTTTCATTTATTTAGGATATTACATTTATGGTATAATAAATATAAATACCTAGCAAAATCAAGCCTTCATAGCGGTCAACTATCTTATTTAAGGCCATAAATGGTAGGATTAGTAGTGTTATGCCCATCATCCATATCATATCTGAATTAATGATGACATCGCTCACTTGGATTTCAGCTATTAAACTAGTTATACCTAAAATAGAAAGGATATTAAATATATTGGAGCCCATTAAGTTTCCCAGGGCCATATCAGTTTCTTTTTTAAAGGCTGCCACAACTGATGTAACTAATTCAGGTAAGCTAGTACCTAAAGCCACTACAGTAATCCCCACTATTCTTTCACTGATTCCCATGTAAATTGCCAAATCTTTAGCGCTATTTACAAACCAATCGGACCCAAAGTAAAGGCCTGCTCCACCAATAATAATTAATGAAAAATCCTTAATCATATTTTTTGTAGAACCTGCTGGTGGAGCTTCTACTTCAATTCCTAAATCTTTTGGACTCATATGATTTTTTCTCGATCTTCTAATAATGAAAACGATGTATAAAATTAATAGGACCATAAAGCCTATTCCTTCATAATCATTAACATAACCTTCTTGAACTAGAAAATACAATAATAATGAACAACCCATGGTCATGGGCCAATCAATCTTAATGGAGTCAGAATTTACAGGTATGGGGGCTATCAATGCTGTAACTCCCAAAACTAAGGCAAGATTACAAATATTTGAGCCTATGACATTTCCCATTGTAATATCAGGGCTTCCTGCTAGGGCTGCTTGAACGCTAATTAATAATTCGGGTGCAGAAGTACCAAATGCAACTATAGTAAGCCCAATTACCAAAGGAGACATTTTCAATCTTAATGCAACTCTTGAAGCACCTCTAACAAGCAATTCCCCTCCTAAAATAAGGACAGCCAAACCAACAAAAAGCAATATGGTGTTAGATAGAGGCATTTATATCTTTAATGTGTATGTTTTTGTCCGTAACTTAAATCGCCTGCATCTCCAAGGCCGGGTAAAATATAGGCTTTTTCATTTAATTCACGATCTAGTGAACCTAAATATATTTCATAATCCACCTTTAAATTATCCTCAAAATTTTGAATTCCCTCAGGAGTACCAATAGCGGAAGCTATTATAAACTTCTCAGGCTTCCCAATCTTGCATATATGTTCTACTGCTTTGATTAAAGATTTTCCGGTTGCAAGCATAGGATCAGCAAGAATGACGGTTCTTCCAGTTACAGGAGGAAGCGCTTCATAACCCATTGCAATTTCAAATTCATCTCCTTCGCTATGTTTCCTAAAAGCACCAATAAAACCAGAGTCTGCATGGTCGAAAATATTTAAAAAACCTTGGTGGAATGGTAGTCCGGCTCTCAATACACTTACAATTACGGGGAAATCATGCATTAATGCAATTGAGGTTTTTTCCAATGGGGTTTGGATTTCCTTAGTTGAGAAGTATAAGGATTTTGAGATTTCGTAAGCTAATAATTCAGCTATTCTTTCAAGATTTCTCCTGAATCTATAGCGGTCTTTCTGAATATCGATTTCTCGTAATTCAGCTAGAAAGTGGTTGGCAATGCTATTTTCTTTGTCTAAAATATACATTTATGGTAGTAGATTGACAATATATTGTGTCAAAACCTAAATATAATTTTATTTTTTAAGAAAAAAATTAAAAAATGGAATTATCCTATTGATTATGTTCAAATCTCCTGTTAAAAGGTTTTAACTTTGCATCAATGATAGATTACAAACTACTACAGCAATTATGCAGTATTCATGCACCTTCAGGAGAGGAATACATGATGAAAAACTTTCTGCTTCAATATATAAATAATAATCAATCAAACTGGAAAGTGAAACCTAAGCTTTATCAGGGTGAAGATTTTCAAGATTGTTTGGTGCTTGTTTTTGGTAAGCCTACCACAGCTGTTTTCGCGCACATGGATTCAGTAGGCTTTACTGTTCGATATGAAAACCAACTCATTCCAATTGGTGGACCGGAAGCTAAAACAGGTTATAGGTTGAAAGGAGAAGATTCTTTGGGGCCTATTGCATGCGAATTGGAGCTTAATGAAGAAAATCAGACTTTCTATAAATTCGGAAGAGGAATAGATCGAGGAGCTAGTTTGACTTTTGAATGTGATTTTAGGGAAACAAAAGATTATGTGCAGTCATGCTACCTAGATAATAGATTAGGGGTATTCAATTGTCTTAAACTGGCAGAGACTTTAGAAAATGGTATGATCGTTTTTTCTGCTTATGAAGAGCATGGTGGAGGTACAGTACCTTTTTTAGCTAAATTTATGGTGGAGCAATATAGTATTCATCAAGCTTTAATTTCTGATATAACTTGGGTGACAGAAGGTGTTCAGCATGGAAAAGGTGTGGCTATTTCTATGCGAGACCGTAATGTTCCAAGACAATCTTTTGTGCAACTGATCCAAAATATGGCTGATAATTCAGGCATTCCTTATCAGTTGGAAGTAGAAGCAAGCGGAGGTAGTGATGGTAGAGAATTACAAGAATCGCCCTACCCGATTGATTGGTGCTTCATTGGAGCGCCTGAAGATAATGTTCATTCTCCCGATGAGAAGGTTCATAAAAAGGATATCGAAGCTATGCTTGCTATGTATCAATTCTTAATGAGTGAATTATAACATGATCAAAATAATAGATAAGGAATTTATTCCCTACATATCGGACAAAGAAATTGGTGAAAGGGTAAAAGAGTTGGGTGCTGAAATAAGCAAAGCTTATGAAGGAAAAAAGCCACTTTTGATCAGTGTATTAAATGGTTCTTTTATTTTTACTGCAGATTTAATTAGAACAATTAAAACACCAGTAGAGGTGACCTTTATTCGAGTAGCCTCCTATGAAGCTTTAAAAACATCCGGGAAAGTAAGAGAAATTTTAGGCTTGAAAGAAAATATTTTCGATAGAGATATTTTAATTTTAGAAGATATAGTGGACACAGGCACAACTTTGGAGCATCTTATGGAAGCTTTTATAGATTTGGGTACAAAATCAATCAAAGTAGCTACTTTATTGCATAAGCCTGATGCTCAGGAAAAAGCTGATAAGCCGGATTTTGTAGGTTTCGAAATTCCTAATAAATTCGTTGTGGGATATGGTTTGGATTACGAAGGATACGGAAGAGAGCTTAAGGAAATTTATCAATTAAGATAATTATATCAATTTTAAACATAAAACTTATATATTTGATTTTCTATTAAAATACTATCATGTTAAATATAATATTGTTTGGACCTCCCGGAGCAGGGAAAGGCACGCAAAGCGAAAAAATAATCGATAAATATAAATTAACCCATATTGCTACAGGTGATTTATTCCGTAAGCATTTGGGAGAAGGAACAGATTTAGGGAAACTAGCCCAAAAATACATGGATGAAGGTAATTTAGTGCCTGATGAAGTGGTGATAGGTATGGTGGACGAAAAAATCAAAGAAACTAAAGCCAACAGTAGCGGATATATTTTTGATGGCTTCCCAAGAACAGTGCCTCAGGCAAAAGCTTTGGATACTTTATTGGCAGAGAAAGGTGAAAAGATTGCCGGAATGATCGCTTTGGAAGTTCCTGAAGAAGAATTGAAAAAACGAATTAAAGAAAGAGGAAAGACATCCGGAAGAACAGACGACCAGGATGAAGCCAAAATAGAAAATAGAATCAAGGTTTATCAAGAAGAAACTTTGCCTGTTGCCAACTATTATGATGGAGAAGGCAAATTTGTTAAAATCCACGGTGTGGGCAGTATTGATGAGATTTTTGATAAAATTTCAAATGAAATTGACAAGTTAAATTAGAAATTATTGAGTTATACAGAAGCCGACTTATTCAAAATAGGTCGGCTTTTTTATTTCCTGCTTAAATTAAGCTAAATTTGCCCCTTAAAATTTAGTCCCATGGCCAATCCCAATTTTATTGATTATGTTAAATTCTGCTCTCGCTCCGGTAAAGGAGGAGCAGGTGCTGTTTCTATGCGAAGAGAAAAGCACGTACCCAAAGGAGGACCCGATGGTGGAAATGGTGGCCGTGGTGGAAACATCATTCTAAAAGGTAGCTCTCAGCTGTGGACACTTCTCCATCTAAAATACAAAAAGCATGTAATTGCAGATGGTGGTGAAAACGGAGGAGGAGCTAGAAGTTCAGGTGCAGATGGGAAGGATATTATACTTGAAGTGCCCTTAGGAACAGTAGCTAAAGATGCTGAAACCGGTGAAGTTAGATTTGAAATTACTGAAGAAGGAGAAGAGAGAATATTAACGGAAGGCGGTAGAGGTGGATTGGGAAATGCTAATTTCAAAACAGCTACTAACCAAACTCCTCGCTATGCCCAGCCTGGTGAAGCTGGGAAAGAAGAGTGGATCATTCTAGAGTTAAAATTACTAGCTGATGTCGGCTTAGTAGGCTTTCCTAATGCGGGAAAAAGCACTTTGCTTTCGGTTGTTTCAGCTGCCAAGCCTGAAATAGCAGACTATGCTTTCACCACGCTTACGCCAAACTTAGGAGTAATTCCTTATCGAGATCATAAATCATTTGTGATGGCGGATATCCCGGGAATTATTGAAGGGGCAGCAGCTGGAAAAGGTTTAGGAACTCGTTTTTTAAGACATATCGAAAGAAATTCCATATTGCTTTTCATGATTCCTGCCGATAGCAAGGGTGTGAAAAAAGAATATCAGATTTTAATCAATGAATTGAAGGAATATAATCCTGAATTGTTGGATAAAAACCGATTGTTGGCAATCACAAAATCTGATTTGATGGATGAGGAGCTTATGCTAGAGCTTAAAAAAGAACTACCTACAGAATTGGAGCATATTTTCATCTCATCTTTAACCCAATACAATATTAATGAACTAAAAGACATGATTTGGAAAGCTTTAAATGCTTAAAAGAGCCTCTTTTAGGTAATTACTTAACATTCCGAATCAAATGTCATCTTGTCAGTGATATATCATTTGGCAAACTACTTGTTCACCTAAGCTGAAAATTAGATAGAATAACATAATACAGTTATGGCTAAAGAAGAATTAGACGAAAAAGAATTGAATAAAGAAGCAGAAAAAGCTGAAGATATAAAAGACGAGCAAAATCCTGAGAATGAAAATCAGGATAATAGATCAGAAGAAGAGAAAGCTGCAGAAGCAGAAGCTCAGGCTAAAGATGAAGAATTGTCAGATTTCGAGAAGTTAGAGATAGAACTGGCAGAGTCAAAAGATAAGTTCTTAAGGCTTTATTCAGAGTTTGAAAATTTCAGAAGGAGAAATGCTAAAGAACGATTGGAATTAGTAAAGACAGCTTCAGAAGAAGTAATTTCTGATCTTTTACCTGTTATGGATGATTTTGAAAGAGCTGAAAAATCTTTTGAAGATCAATCTGAGAATGAAGGTTTGAAAGAAGGCTTTTCTTTAATTAAAAATAAATTTGAGAAGACATTAACCAATAAAGGTTTAAAACCAATGGATAGTGAAGCAGGAATTGAGTTTGATCCTGAAATTCATGAAGCCATTACTAAAATACCTGCCCCTGATGAGAAATTGAAAGGGAAAGTGGTGGATGTTGTTGAAAAGGGATACTTATTAAACGATAAGGTAATCCGTTTCGCAAAAGTAGTGATAGGAGAATAAATAGAGCCTATCGGGCAATTAAATAAGACACTTTTGAAATCATTTGGTATTCCACACCAAACAAAAAACATTTGTGTTTTTAACTATTAGATCATATATAAGATGGCCAAAAGAGATTATTACGATATACTAGGTGTCAGCAAAGGAGCTTCGGATGCAGAGATTAAGAAGGCTTACAGAAAAGTAGCCATCAAGTTTCATCCTGATAAAAACCCTGATAATCCAGAAGCAGAAGATAAATTTAAGGAAGCGGCAGAAGCTTATGAAGTATTGCGCGACCCACAAAAACGTCAGCGTTATGATCAGTTTGGTCATGAGGGCATGAAAGGCGGAGCTGGCGGCTTCGGTGGCGGAGGCATGAATATGGATGACATATTCTCTCAATTTGGCGACATCTTCGGTGGTGGCGGAGGTGGCGGCTTCGAAAGCTTCTTTGGTGGAGCTGGAGGAGGACGCAGAAGCCGAGGAAGAAGAGGTTCCAATCTTCGAATTAAGCTGAAGTTAGACTTAAAAGAAATTGCTCACGGTGCTGAGAAGAAAATCAAAGTAAACCGATTGGTTTCAGCCGATGGAGTTACTTATAAATCTTGTGAAACTTGTGGAGGTTCAGGTCAAGTAAGAAGAGTTACCAATACTATGCTGGGGCAAATGGTTTCAGCCAGTACATGTCCTACTTGCCATGGATCAGGTAAATTTATTGATAAAAAACCACCTCATGTGGATAATACTGGCCTTCAATCAAAAGAGGAAGTTATCAGTGTTAAAATCCCAGCAGGTGTTACGGATGGCATGCAATTGTCTATGTCCGGTAAAGGTAATGAAGCTCCAATGGGAGGAGCAGCAGGAGATTTAATAATCTTGATTGAAGAAATTGAGCATGATGTATTGAAGCGTGATGGCAACAATATTATTTATGACCTTTATATAAACTTTGTCGATGCTGTTTTAGGAACTACAGTTGAAGTACCGACTATAGACGGAAAAGTAAAAATCAAAATTGAGACTGGAACACAATCCGGTAAAATATTAAGGTTGAGAGGCAAAGGAGTGGGTGATGTAAATGGATACGGCAGAGGAGATCAATTAATTCATATTAATGTTTGGACTCCAAAGAAAGTTACCGATAATGAAAAAGAGATGTTGGAAAGTATGAGAGCATCAGATAATTTTAAACCCAATCCAACAAAAGCGGATAAAGGCTTTTTTGATCGAGTAAAGGAGTTTTTTAATTAAAATCCTTACAGTATTATCCTAACATAGGTGGAAAAGAAAGTAAATTAAACCACTATTCTAAAAAGAGTAGTGGTTTTTTGTTTTAATAACAACCTATTGAACATTGCGATCGTATTAGCTTCATTATGGCTAAGGCTTTACCAAATATATTATTAGTAACAACACTTTCTTTTTTTGTTTCAACGGTAGTTGGGCAACAATTACACAAGCATTTTGAGCTGACCGAATCGAGGGGCATTGATAAAATTGAACTGAAAATTTCTACCAAAGCAGGAAAATCATTTCTAAATGCAGTTGATGAAGATATACCTTTATTAATTTTAGGTGCAAGTGAAAATGATGTAGCATCAAGCTCTTTTAAAATTGATAAGTTAAACAACATTCATAAAGTAGATGCACAACTTACTTGTAAGAGTCATCTAGGCTTAAATTTCACAGAATCCGTAGCCAACAGTTTATTTTCTTCTTCTGACCAAACCCACGATATTTGGCAAATTAATTTATCAGAGCATCAAGCATTTGATTTGAATCTGAATTATCTGATGGGAGAAGCAAATGTGGATTTAAGCAGGCTGGCGGTGGAACGTTTAAAAATTAAATCAGCTAGTGCAGATGTAAAACTATCTTATAATGATGCTATAATGAATAGCATTGCGATGGATACGTTTTTTGTAAAAGTCAACTTTGGTAATATAGATGTGAAGGATTTGAACTATGCATTGGCAAAAGAAATTATTGCTGAAGTGGGATTTGGAACCATTAATATAGATTGCGGCTCAGACTGGAAAATAAACAGTAGGGTAAGTGCTTCCGTTGGAGCAGGAAATCTAAATATTTTACTTCCGCCAAAAGAAATCCCTGTCATTATCAGAATAAATAACTCCCCTCTTTGTAATATTAAAATGGCCGAAGATTTTGAGAAAATCGGTCATAATATTTTCGGTAACCAGGCCTACATTAATAATCCGGACGAAAGCATGGAGTTCCTACTTGATGTGGGTATGGGTAGCATAGCTTTTAAGAATCGGTAAGATTTCTTTTATCTCATCCTGACATTTGCTCACTAACTATTCCTTGTTTTCAAAATATTAGTGTGGAATTTTACTTTTGAATCAATTCTTAATACTTTTAATGTTTAGTATAAAGCCGATATTGTCCTTTTTTTATTATAAATCCAGTAGGATACTTAGAATTGTAAGAAGAGTAGTGTTAGCCTTAAAAGCAGATGTTCGAATGCAAGGGTCAATTTAAAAATGAGCATAGTGGACAAAGACAAAATTTCTAATAAGATAATTGGACTTAAGGATAAAGACGACAATCTTAGAGCAGAATTGATAAGAAAAGGGTCTCTTTCAGATGGTTACAATCGGGAAATGGAAGCTTTGCATAATAATAATGCCAAAGAACTCTATCGTATAATGGAGAAAATTGGCTTTCCGACATCTGAAAAAGTTGGAGAAGAAGCAAGTAGAGCAGCTTGGTTGATTATTCAACACTCTATCGGACAAGCTGACTTTATGAAGAAATCCGCAGAATTATTAGAAAAAGCAGTCAAAGAAAAAAAGGCAGACCCCCTTAGCTTAGCATATTTGGCGGACCGTATAGCCGTTTTGGAAGGACGACCACAGCTTTTTGGAACTCAATTTGATTGGGATCAAAGTGGAAAAATGAATCCTAACCAAATTGACGATATATCAAAAGTAAATCAACGGAGACAAACACTGGGTCTTAATACGCTTGAAGAACAGATTGAGATTATGCAAGAAAGCGTGAAAAATGAAAATCAAAAACCACCAAAAGACTTTAAAGATAGAAAGCTTCAATATGACAAATGGAGAAAATCTGTAGGTTGGATAAAATAAAAAATTGTCACTTAAAACTAATCGAATTCAACTGTTCCATCATGTCCATACTTAAGGCCTAAAACTCGATATTTTATAAAAATGGCTTAGTTTTGTCTTTTAAACTTTATAACCCTTATGGCTTCAGGATTTTTTGCCCTATTTGATGATATCGCAACACTCATGGATGATGTGGCGGCAATGAGTAAAAGCACCACTCAAAAAACTGCAGGACTACTCGCAGATGATCTGGCTGTTAATGCAGAAAAGGCTTCCGGTTTCGTGGCCGCCAGAGAATTGCCGATATTGTGGGAAATAACCAAAGGCTCATTTCTAAACAAATTAATTATACTACCCATTGCTTTTCTCTTAAGTGCATATTTACCTGTAGTCATTACTCCCATTCTTTTAATTGGTGGTGTTTATTTATCATTTGAGGGAGTGGAGAAGATTTATGCTTATTTCTTCAATAAAAAGGAGAAGAAACAGTATAATTTAGATACCAAAATGACTAAGGAAGAAATCTTAGCGCATGAGAAGAAAAAGATCAAATCAGCCATTTTGGTAGATTTTATCCTTTCCACTGAAATTATCATGATTGCTTTAGGGAATGTAGTCGAAGAAGATCTCATGATGCAAATTATTGTGGTAACTGTAGTGGCAATTTTAGCAACTGTTGGGGTCTATGGTTTGGTGGGCCTACTAGTAAGAATGGACGATTTAGGTTTAGGCTTAATAGCAAGGAGCGATGATAAAACAAGCTTTGTGGCAAAAGTAGGTAAGGGCCTGGTGAAAAGTTTACCTAAAATAATTAGAGGCCTAACGGTTCTAGGTACCATCGCCATGCTTTTAGTCGGTGGAGGACTCTTCCTTCATAATATAGCCTATTTACATGATCTTTTTCATGCCTTACCTTCCATGCTTGCTGAGCTGATTGTGGGTTTGTTAGTAGGAATTATAGCCTTATTGCTCTTTAAATTATTTAAGCTTGTAAAAACCAACATAAAATAAAAATTGCAGACTTAAGTTCGTTAGCTCAGAATTCCATTTCGATATTGAAATCTGGAAACATAGAGTAATTGCGCTTTCTTTCCAGCTTTTTAGTCCCCAGTATATTCTGTGCGTCACTCCTATGGAGACAAGAATCTATTGAGACTTAAAGCATCAATAATGCATCCCTTTTCACTTAATAGCAGTAGATCAGGCTGGGGTTTCAATATTTTTCTTCTATATTTAAGCTAGAAGTTCAAAATTCACCAAAGCTTGCATTGTACTTTCCGATTTGAAAAGTTTTTTTGATGCTATGAAAAAGATAATTCTAATTGTTACAGCTTTATCTATACTGTGCTCATGCGATGGGGATTATTACACATCAAAAACCACCCCTTTTTTAACAGATTACAGTAAGATAGAAAAAATATTAACCCTCGAGAATGATTATAATGATACAATCTACCGTAAAGAGTATCTTTTAGACAAATTTGGGAGAGTGTATGAATATAGTTTCTATAATCCAGATTATCCTGATAATAAATTTAAAGCTACATTCACTTATGATGAAAAGCATAGACTACTTCAACAAAATAGAAATGGTGATGCTTTTATAAATTATACATGGATGGGTGATTCAGTTTCCATAGAACTGGTTTCCACTGGGGAAACCCAAATTGTTTTTTACGATAATCAAAAAGTGAAAAGGCTAAAAGATTCAGACACTTCATATGTTGATTTTGTTTGGAGTGGCGATAATCTATCTGAATTGTATTATAACGATGAGTTAAAAACAGAATATCATGGTTATGATCAAAACCATATCAATCCAGATTATTACCTTAAATCGATTGAATTAGAATTTATTCAATCTATTTTGAGTCCTATTTCCAAACACCCCTACAAATTCAAAACAGATCAGCCCTGGCATGGGGATGACTTTTCAGTACCGCTACGAACTTATGAGTTCTTTTATGAGTATGATGAGAAAAATAGGATTAAGAATGAGCATAATGATGTGAACCTTATATATACAACCCACTTTCTTTATTACGATTGATATGGACGAATTTTTGCTCAAAGCCAAACCCTATCAGGTATTTTTATCCTTAATGATTCCTGCCTTTTTTGCTGGTTTTATACCCAACATAAATCCTGAGATACCCCTAATAAAAGCAATCTTTATTGTTTTGCCTTTTGTGGTTTGGGTCTACGTATTAGCTAAAGCCTTAAACTATTGCATTCCAGTTCGAAAACGATTCAGTGAAGGCTTTTTAACTTTCAATTTGTTTTTCTTTTGCATCGTATTTGTATTAGTAAGCATGTTTTTGGATGGTAGTGTTCATTTTTTTGGTTGGGCAGTATTGATCCCAATCTATACGATATTTAGTTTTTTCTACCTTTTTTATTTTGTTTCAAAAGTATTGACAAGTTTGGAGCAAGGTCGCAGGACGTCTTTTGGTGAACATATAGGGGAGATGATTCTATTTTTGATTCCCATTTTAGGAGTTTGGTATATTCAGCCAAGGATAAACAAATTATCGGAAATCCATGACTCTTAATTTATAAAAAAGAGACTAACAAAAACAGGCTAAATTTTCTAACTTAGAGGAAGTGAGAGCAACTTTGAATTAAAATAAATACCCATGGAAACCACCTCCAAACACGATGATCGAATGGCTCAAATGACCTTTGCTTCAGTATATCCTCATTATGTCACTAAGTTAGAAAAGAAAGGTAGAACGAAAGCAGAATTGCATCAGGTCATAGAATGGTTAACGGGCTTTGACGAAAGTATGCAGCAAAAACTTATTGATGAGAAAGTTACTTTTGAGGAATTTTTTCAAAGGGCTAATTTAAATCCTAATGCTAAACTGATTACAGGGGTGATTTGCGGCTATAGAGTGCAGGAAATCGAAAATAAGTTAACGAAGAAAGTCCGTTATCTGGATAAAATAGTGGATGAACTAGCAAAAGGGAAGAAGATGGAGAAGATTTTAAGAAAAGCTTAATGGAGAATTTGAATAATAAATACTAAAGGTTGTATTATGAATCCTCTTATATTTGTGCCTTCACCAATCGAAAAGCTTCATGAAATTTCCAGCAGCACAAAGTATTCTTTTAATTATTGCAGCTTTAGTCACTATTTTAACCTGGTTAATTCCAGCTGGCAGTTATAATTCATTAAGTTATAATACATCTTCTGATCAATTCAGCATTCAAAGCCAAGATTCCAGTTATAATTTGTCTGCCAGCCAGGCGAGTTTGGAGCAATTAAACATCAAAATACCTTTAGAGAAGTTTACAAGTGGGGCAATTTACAAACCCATCAGCATCCCTAATACCTATCAAGAATTAGCCCCACGACCGCAAGGCGTGATTGATTTTCTATCAGCCCCTATAAAGGGAATTATAGAGGCAGCTGATATAATATTCCTAGTATTGATTATTGGTGGAATGATTGGGATTATGAATGTAACGGGAGCTTTTAATGCTGGAATGAGTTGGTTATCGAAGGCACTAAAGGGCAGAGAGTTTTTATTAATCATCTTTACCACTTTATTGATTTCTTTAGGAGGAAGCACATTTGGTTTAGCTGAAGAAACCTTAGCGTTTTATCCCATATTAATACCGATTTTCATAGCTGCAGGCTATGATTCTATGGTTGGGCTCGCCAGTATTTTCTTAGGTTCGGCTATAGGCGTGATGTGCAGCACAGTAAATCCATTTGCCACTATAATTGCATCTGATGCAGCCGGCATTAGCTGGACAAGTGGTTTAGAAGGGCGCATGATCATCTACGTGATTTGCATGGCGGTAACTATTATTTATATCCTCATTTATGCAAAAAAGGTCAAGAAGAATCCAGCCAAATCATTAGTAGATGCTGAGGGTACAAAATCTTTAAGTTACATTAATGAAGCTGGCAAGGAAAATGAGATTCCTTTAACACTAAGACTACGCGCAATTCTGTTGATTTTTACAGCTTGTTTTGTCATTATGATAATGGGCGTATCGCAATGGGATTGGTGGTTTGTAGAAATGACCACGGTCTTTTTTGCAGGCTCCATCGTGATTGGCTTCATAGCCAAAATGAAAGAAAGTGCATTTATCAATTCTTTCATCCAAGGTGCTGGCGATTTGCTTGGTGTTGCTTTTATTATTGGTCTGGCGAGAGGGATTACTATCCTCATGAATGATGGATTAATAAGTGATAGTATTTTATTCTATGCCAGCGAATTTACAACAGGCATGAATAAAGGAGTTTTTGTGAATGTACTATTTTTTATTTATCAAGGTTTAACCTTTTTCATCCCTTCCAGTTCTGGAATGGCAGTACTGACTATGCCAATCCTTTCACCTCTTGCTGATAATGTGAATATTGGTCGTGAAGTAATCGTTAATGCTTATCAACTGGGGAATGGATTGTTTAATAGCATAAGCCCAACCGGATTAGTATTGGCATCATTAGGTTTGGTGAAGATTGGTTATGAGAAATATCTTAAGTTTATGTTGCCACTATATGCGATCTTAGCATTAATTGGAATGGTGTTTCTAACGATTTTGAGTTACTAAAATTAATTTAAGTTTAAGCATATGACATAAAAAAAGCCGAATCAGATTTATCCGATTCGGCTTTTTATTTAACTTAAATCTATATTAAGCCTCTACAGCTTTCTTCTTTCTCTTAGCTAAATCTAATACAACTGGAGTTGCAATAAAGATAGAAGAGTAAGTACCCACTAAGATACCAACCAATAGAGCAAAAGAGAATCCTCTTAATACTTCTCCACCGAAAATAAATAGAATTAAGATTACCAGTAGAGTAGTTAAGGAAGTCATAACAGTTCTACTTATGGTATTATTGATAGCCGTATTGAAGGTTTCTTCATTAGTTGCTTTCGATTTAATACCCAAGGTTTCTCTAATTCTATCAAACACAACCACAGTATCGTTAATGGAATAACCTATTACGGTTAAGATAGCTGCAATAAATACCTGATCAATTTCGAATGAGAAGCCTAATAATTTTGCTATCGCAAATGCTGACAATACAAACAATGTATCGTGGAATAAGGCCACCACAGCACCCAAACCAAACTGCCATCTTCTAAATCGGATCAAGATGTAGATGAAAATTGCTATAAGAGCAAAAATTACAGATTCCTGAGAAGAGTTTCTAATATCATCGGCAATGGTTGCTCCCACTTTTGAAGAACCACTAATGGTGAAATCATTATCTCCCATGGCAGATTCCGTTTCCACATAGCTCATTCCTGTTGCTTCCGCTATACCCTCGATGATTTTGGTTTTAACTGTGTTATCTGCTTCTGTTGACTCTTCATTTACCAAATATGAAGTAGTAACTTTAAGGATGTTGTTAGCTCCATAAGTTTTCACTTCCGTTCCAGCATCTTCCAATTTCCCATCTAAAGCAACTTTAAGGTTAGTAGTTTCAACTTGCTCAGCAAATCTCACTACATAAGATCGACCACCAGTGAAATCAACACCTAAGGTCAACCCTTTTGTCACCATTAAAACAATACCAATTGTGATAACAATTCCAGAACCTATATAAGCCATTTTTCTTTTGCTCATAAAGTTGAAATTAATATCGTTCAATAAGTTCTTAGAGAATGGTGTAGCAAAAGAAATTTTACTTTGATCACCTTTTTTGCTTAACCAACTCACAATAACTCTGGTGATAAATACAGCTGAGAAAAATGAACATGCTATACCAATCATTAAAGTAATTGCAAAACCTTTAACTGGTCCTTGACCTAACCAATACAAAATAGCACCAGTCAAGAAAGTAGTTACGTTAGCATCTACAATAGAGCTATAAGCTTTAGAATAACCTGCTGAAATGGCTTTTAATAATGGCGAACCAGCACGCATTTCCTCTCTTATACGCTCAAATATTAGCACGTTGGCATCAATGGACATACCGATAGTTAATACAATACCTGCAATACCTGGTAAGGTTAATGCCGCATTCAACTGTGCTAAAATTCCTAAAATAAAGAAGATGTTAAATACTAGAGCGATGTTGGCAATAAATCCACCCTTAGAATAATATGCTACCATGAAAATCAATACCATACCCAAACCAGCCACAATAGAAATAATACCTTGTGCTCTGGCTTCTTTACCCAAAGTTGGACCGATAATAGCTTCTTCAACAATTCTGGTTGGAGCAGGCAATGAACCCGCTTTTAGGATGTTAGCTAAATCCTTAGCCTCTTCCATAGTGAAATTACCTTGGATAATTGATTTTCCGTTCGGAATTTCACTGTTCACTACTGGTGCAGAATACACATAGTTATCCAAAACAATCGCAATTCTATTATTGATATTCTCTCTAGTGATTTTCGCCCATTTTCTAGCTCCAGTTGGATCCATGCTCATATCAACAGCCGGCTGACCTACTTCATCAAATGTTTGTCTTGCATCATTTACAACTTCACCAGTTAATAAGGCTTGATTTCCTCTTTGAGTTCTCACCACATACAACTCTAATAATTCAGTACCATCATCCAATTTTCTTGGCTTCACATCCCAAAGAAGTCTTGTGTTTCTTGGGAATAATGCTTGAATATCCTCTCTTTGGATAATGTCATTGATTTTGGATGTATCAGTAATCTCATATACTAATCCGTATTGGCTTCTGATTAAGCTAAAAAGTGGAGATACATTCTCAGAATTTTCTAATGAATCAAGATTAGCATCGGCAGTATCTGCTTCTTGTCCTTCAGTTGCAGTAGTATCTGCTTCATCATCTTGTAATAAATCAGCAAGATTTCCGCTCTCTTCCTCGGAGGTTTCAGAAGAATCATCCGAACCTAATTCATTTTTCTGATTCGCTTTTTGTTCAGCTACTAAGATTTCATTTGCAGCACCAAGCGCATCCGAAACCTCATTGATTTCTACCACTTGTAAGAACTCTAACTTTGCAACTCCTTGCAATAGTTTTTTAACTCTCTCAGGGTTATCAACACCTGGCAGTTCAATCTGAATTCTACCAGTATTTTCTAATTTTTGAATGTTTGGCTGAGAAGTACCAAAACGGTCAATCCTTGTTCTTAAGATATTGAAAGAACGATCGATGGCGTCATCTACTTCAGAACGAATAATTCTTAATACTTCGCTATCATCAGTTTGGAAGCTTATTCTATCTCTGTTAGCAGAAGTAGCAAAAAACTCACTTAATTTTTTGTTTGGATATTCCTCTTGGAAAGCCTGATAAAATAAGTTAACGAAACTATTTTGACTTGTTTTTTGTCTTTCTCTTGCAGTCTCTAAAGCGCTATTTAGCCCTTCATCTCCATTGTTACCACTTAATCCTTTTATGATATCTACTGGAGAAACCTCTAAGGTTACGTGCATACCACCTTGTAAATCCAGACCTAGGTTTAATTCCATATCCTGAACTTCTTTATAGGTAAATTCTACACCTAAAAGATTATAAACAGGAACATTGTAAACTGAATCTAAGTAACTCTGTCTTTTTGAATAATCAATATTTCCTGCTTCATCTGTAGCATAAGCAGTGGCATCATCTTTAATGCCGTTCGAAACAAATGTAAATGACAAATAATAGATACATAATAATGTAACTAAAGCTGTCATGAACACGATAAATCCTCTGTTTTTCATGTTATTTATAGTATTTGAAGTGATTTTATAAAACCGCAGAACTTCACGATTTCATGTTTTTAATTAATAAATGATTATTAAGTTGTTTGTTAATGATCTGATTAGATCAAGATTTTAATTGATTGCGAAATGATATTAGGGAGCATTAGGCGCTATAATGAGCCTAAAAAGTGTATGAAAATAATTGTGATAAGCTTTTTCTACGCATTCTAGTATTGTGAAATCCTCAATATTGGGATTGGGAATTTCTAATAATAAATCAAATGAATGGAATAAATTGAATTGCATAACTGGCAAAAGCACATCATAAGCCAACATTCGATATTCTGCTTGAGGCTTTTCTTTTTCATTTTGCTCAGTTTTTTCAACCGTATCTGAAATTTCAGTTATATAAGGTTGTTGAAAAAACAATAACACAGCCATTGCCAGTCCAAATATTAGACTGCCTGATTGTTTAATTGATGTTATGTTATTTTTTCTTTTCATCCTTAGGGATGCAAATGTAATTAAAAATCAGGAATATCAATATAATTATTTCAAATGTAAGCTTGATTTGAGGCAAGATTGCAGTCCTATTTTTTTTATATTATCTAGCTTAATATGATGGAATTATCTTTTTAAAATTATCCTAAAAGTGGTGCCCTTATTTAAAACCGATTCTTTTACCGTAATTTTTCCATTATGATAGTTTTCAATAATTCTTTTGGCTAAAGTTAAACCCAATCCCCATCCTCTTTTCTTGGTAGAAAATCCTGGTTGGAAAATTTCTTTTATCTTACTTGATGGGATACCTTTCCCTGTATCTTTCACATCTATGAGTACATCTCCATATTTTCCTTCTTTTAAGATAATAGTAATTTCACCTTCACCGCTCATGGCATCGATTGCATTCTTACATAAATTTTCTATTACCCAGTCGAACAGTGGCTTATTGATATCAGCAGTAACCAAATCATCCTTAGAGATAAAATTGATATTTACCTTCTTTGAGGTTCTTTTTTGTAAATAATTAACAGTCGATTGAATGATCTTGGAAATATTTTCATCCCTTAAAACTGGAATGGAACCTATGCTTGAGAATCTGGAAGTAATAAGCTCAAGCTTGCTAATGTCTTTTTCTAGTTCTTTTGTGACCTCTTTATCTTTTATATCATCATCAATTTTCATGATTTCCAGCCAAGCCATTAAGGATGATAAAGGCGTTCCTAATTGATGTGCTGTTTCTTTTGCTAAACCAACCCACACCTGATTTTGCTCTGCTTTTCTGGAATAAGAGAATGATACATAACCAAAAAAAACAAAGGCAGCAATGATGGAGAGTTGGATATATGGATAATATCTAAGGCGATATATCAAATCAGAGTTTCTATAATAAATATATTGATAATCATTTGGGTCACTGGAATCCACACCGGCAATAGCTATTGGATCATATTCCTGCTCCATTATTTCCAATTCCTTTTTCAATATTTTTCGCATGCCCTCTTCATCATTCTTGCTGCTATCTACATCAATGTTTCTGAAGATGCTTGGATTTCCGTTTGCATCTACTACAATTACTGGAATGGAATTATTGGGGGTAACGATCTCTTGAAATATGAAAATCAAATTTTCGCTATTATCATAATCGCTGGTATATTCTAAAGTCTTGGCAAATAAGTCAATGTATCGCTCTTCTCTTTCTTTTAATTCTTCTACTATACTGTTGGTATATAAAACCGAAGCAAAGCCGATAATTAATGAAAAAGCCAGTGCTACCCATTTTAAAGCTGCTTTGCTTTGGTAAATGGAGGAGGCATTGCCCATGAAAGGATTATCAGACTGGTTTACCATTAAAATTTTTGAAGCAAATTATGAAGTTTAGAGGATAACGTAAAACTTCCGCTTTATTACTTTAAGATAAAATAATATCAATTGATAAAAGTTATAAGAAAAGAGCTTTAGTAACCCTTTATAAACTTTTTCGATTAAGAATGTATGGAAAATATTGTGCAAATTGAATTATTTGGTATTCGGATTGATGAACCAATAGTCACACTCACCGATATATTAGTCAGTTTCTTATGTTTTTTATATTTCTATAAAATGTCAGTATCTCCAAGGAAAGGAAAGGTTTTTACCTATTTCAAATATTACTTCCTAGTTATGGGCTTGGCTACCACATTTGGAGGCCTAATCGGACATGCATTTTATTATGAATTTACCAAAACCTGGAAATTAGTAGGCTGGATTATCAGTATGTTCGCTATAATGCTTATTGAAAGAGGTGCTATAGAACACACCCGAATAGTTTTAAATAAAAAATATGTCAAGATTTTAGGTATAGTTAATATAATTGAATTCTTAATATTTTTAGGATTGGTCTTATTTACGCTGGATTTCTTTTATGTTCAACTTCATTCAGGTTATGGATTGATGTTTGTGGTTTTCACTATTGAATTTTTATTGTTTCTTAAAACTAAAAATAAGGCAACTCAATATATTATGGCAGGAATTGGTTTTGCTGCACTTTCAGCTTTAGTTTTCGCAACTGAATTTAGCATACACAGGTGGTTTAATTTTTTATCCTTGAGTCATGTATTCATGGCTGTTGCTACCGTATTCATTTATGAAGGGGTAAAAAGAATAGAAATAAAAGAAACTAAACCTAAAGAAATGGCATAAAAAAAGCCCGCCATCCTCCGATGGCGAGCCCTACTATGGAAACGACTAATTGAATACAAATTTAGAGAGCAATACTGTGTTTAAAGTTCCTATCGCCATTTTGAACTATGAACTGATATTTTCCTTTTTCTAAGGAAGATAAATCATATCGCTTTTCAATATCAGAGCTATTGCCTAAGTTTTCCTTATAGATTACATTACCTTTTTCATTGGTAATAACTATAGAAGTTGTATTGGCATTTAAGTTCAAGAAATTGAAATCTACCTTACCATTTTCTTTTAAATTGAAAAATGGTTTGTGTATGGTAGTAAATTGATCGTGAGCCACCCTTACAGAATCCCAAGTGATAGTGATGGGCAATACTTCAATGTTTAAAGCATTTTCAAGTTCTATTTTGTAGCGACCGGATTCTAAATGCCTTAGATCGAAATTTTTCAAAATACCATTCACATTTTCTACAGTTTCACTGTAAACAACCTGACCAAATTGATTTTTTAATCTTATATTAGTTAAATCAGACTGAGCTGATCCTACCCTTAGGGTAATCATCTTGTTTTCTTTGCTAGTTAATTTCACAAATGGGAATCCATCTGCAAAGCTCATCAAGGGTAGTGCTATCAATGCGATTGCAAATACCGTTTTTTGAATTTTTAAATTGTTCATAAGCTTTTTCTTTTAAGTACATTACAAATGTAGGGCACTTTTTTGCAAGCAACTATGTTAAGATTTTCCAATGTCAATACTATTTTAACCTTACTATGTTACCTTATTGTTATTAGGAGGTAAAATTGAATAACAATATTTAAATTCAAGCGTTTAATCACTCATTATGCAGTTTTATAAGCCAACACTCGAACAAATTGAACCTACCTTTGGTAGTTCTGTATTAATTAAGAAATTTGAGCAATCGAAGCCGAATAAAGAGCCTTTTTGGCATTTTCATCCTGAAATTGAACTCGTTTTCGTTAGAGGGGGTAATGGGAAAAGACATATTGGGAATCATATATCCTATTATCAAGATGGTGATTTGATGTTGATTGGTTCTAATTTACCTCATTATGGGTTCACCGATAGTCTTACAGGGAATGAATCGGAAACAATCATTCAAATGAAAGAGGATTTTCCAGGGCCTGTGTTTTTAAATCTCCCTGAAATACAACCTATAAAGCAATTGATTGAAAACGCAAAGTTGGGAATTGTCTTTACTGGGGAGACTAAAAAAAGAATAGGCAATAGAATTGAAGCTTTAGTAGACCAACCTCCATTTGAACGATTGTTAGGTTTAATTCAGATTTTAAAAGAGTTATCTGAGATCAAAGACTATTATTTGTTAAATTCCGAGGCAGTTTCTATCGAAGCTAAAGCTGTAGACCAGCAAAGGGTTAATTTAATATATGATTATGTTAGAAATAATTTTAAAAGAAATATTTCTCTGCAGGAAATTGCAGCAGAGGCGGCTATGACTGTTCCTGCTTTTTGTAGGTATTTCAAAAGAATATCAAATAAGACTTTTACACACTTTGTAAATGAGCATAGAGTGGTGCATGCTTCAAAATTACTTTCCGAAGGAAATTTAAATATTACAGATATTTGCTATGCCTGCGGATTTAATAACATCTCTCATTTTAATAGACAGTTTAAAGAAATCACAGATAAAAGTCCGTCAGATTACAGAAAAGCGATAAGGAGAGTGGTTAGATAGATTGACAGGTTTTCACTTAGTCATGTATACATGTAATTCAACTAAACTATTGGGAATACTAAAACTTGTTGACCTTTAATCCATTTCATTTATCCATTGCTTAACCAATGCCAAACCCTCTTTATGAACCATTTTTCTACCTAATTCAGGCATCATGATTCCGGGATCAGTAGATTCCATGCGGTAGACGAGAATAGATTGATCGGCATTTCCTTTTACGATATCATATTTCAAGCCACCAGAACCTTTGCCAGCAGCAATTGGCGTTTTCCCAATTCCCCAGGCAGCAGTTTTGTCCACTGAAGCCATTAAATGTAAGGCAGAGTTTTTTGCTGGACCTTCCGGACGGTGGCAATGCCCACAATTAATTTCCAAATATGCCCTTGCTCTATCTGCCAAAGGAGCATTTTCATTTTCGTAATTCACTATTTTAGGCAATTTTCCTTCTGGAAGATTTAATAGTAATCCATGCTCTTCCCAATATTGAAGTTGATTCTCTTCACTATTTTCAGCGTAATTATATGTTCCATTTAGTTGCCTTGCTGAAGGTCCAATTGGCATAATTTTATTTTCTTTTAAATGGCAGCTTCTGCATTGATTCATATTAGGGATGCTATAATTTATTTTTTGTTTCTTGCCCTCCTTATCCCTCCAACTTACACTTTTGGTAGCTCCTGCTATTTCCAAAAAAGCTTCTGTTTGTTCATCATTCCAGACATAAGGTAAAGCTTTCCAGCCTTCTTCTTCATGTATTAGTAGTCGGGTTTCTAAAATTCTTCTGGCTCCATTTGGTTCAGAAAAATCATTAGGATAATAGAAGTTCTTAATTAATATACTGCCAACAGGAAATTCCATTACTTCTGTGGAGTGATAATCAGCACTTTTGCCCTCAGGCAATTGCACAAAGCGAGCCTTATGAGCATAATCAGAAAAAAGAGCTGAATTCAAATTGTATGGATGAACATTTTCATTGGGAGCTAAATCTGCTAGTTGCCTTTTGAAAAAGTTATAGTCCGAAAGTTTTTCTTTTCCTAGTTCTTTATTGGAAGTAAAGCTAAATGAAGATGTGGTGCTTTCTTGGGGTACTTCTTTTTCTTTCTTGCCACATGAAAGCAGAAACAAAAAGCTAATTATAATGTATAAATACTCCTTCATTTTATTTACAAACAAACTCTTCCATATTTTCATTCATATCCTCCAAATCATTGGGTGCATCCAAATTCACAAAGTGTACATCTTTTTGATCAATGCATAAGATATCTTTTGGTGTTTTGCCCTCTTCCATAAAACCATCAAATACAATATCAGGTGGATTAAAAGGATATTTGAAATTAAATAATTTTCCAAAATCATGCTGGAAAGTTGCAAACCACTTATCATTTTGAATTGTATTCTGCCTAATTTTTATATCAGAAGGATAAGGATTATAATTTTCATCCAAATCATAGTTACTGTTTACTCTTTGGGCAGATCCTGCTTGTTCCGAATCAGCTTCTTCAGTTTCTTCCTCGCTTATAGCGGCAACCAATTCATAACTAATAATCGCAAGTCCTACAGATCGATTATCAATAATATCATTTTCATAAATATCTACATTTCTGGTAGCTAAAACCATGATTCCAGTTCCGGGTGGTACAACGCCCACAATATTTCCCGCAGGAGCAAAGTTTCTGTGGTTATTTTCTCTTACCTCATTATTATAGACTTTAATATCCTCACCGTATTGCGTTAGTCCAGGCAAATCAAATACTAGAATCCCGCCCGTATTATTAATGGCCTTATTACCATAAATTTCCACATAATTGGAATTCTCACTTTCTATGCCTGCCACATTTTGATAAGCTTCATTATTTCGGATGATGACTGAATCAGACTGCCCAACATAAATACCTGCATCTGAGGAGCCAATGGCTACGCAATTTTCAATTAACACATTTTTGCAAAGCACAGGGTAAAGTGCATAGGCACCATTTTTCTCGTTGACTTTTCCTGTCCATTGCGCTTTCACTTTGCGGAAGGTGATTCCATCAGTATCAGTGACTTTTATATTATCGCCTGCGGCATCTTCAATAGTGAATCCTTCTAGCAAGATATTTTTACAATCTGCTATCTTAAATCCTTCAGCTCCTTCTTCTTGATTTTTAAAGGATAAAATGGTTTTATCTATTCCTGCACCTTTAAAAACAATATTCGATTTTTCATCCATCAATAAGCTTTTGGAAAATTTAAAATAGCCTTCGGGTATGGTAATAGTATCACCATCACTAGCCATAATCAGGGCTGTTTGTAAATCTTTTTCAATGTTTTGCCAGTTGGCACTGCTTCGATCAGCAACTTCAGATTCAAAGTCGCAAGCCAATAAAAGCAGAAAGGGTAAAAAATAGAGCAGTCTGTTCATGTCACAAAATTTCCATCAATATACTAAATCTTGCGGATAGTGGATAAACTTTCTAAATTGAGGGTGTTAATAAAGTTTCAGAAAACCTGTCAAGTTTATAATAACTCAGAAAGATGCAAAATTCGAGTATCTCAATATTTCCAAAAGTAAAACCTGACATGTTTCGTTTAAGCAATCTAAATTTACATATATGAAATCATTATTTTGTACCATCCTACTTCTATTCACTTTTCACATTTCTACTGCACAGGTAAAATTAAATCACATTGCTGTTTATGTGGAGGATTTGGCAGAAAGCAAATCTTTCTATTCTGACATTATTGGTTTGGAAGAAATTGAAGAACCTTTTAAAGACGGCTTACACGTGTGGTACAAACTGGGCAATACTCAATTGCATTTAATAGAAGGTGAATGGGAAGAACCAACTATTAATAAAAACAATCATTTATGTTTTAGCATAGAGAATATGGAAGGCTTTATTGAAAATTTAAAAGCTAATGAAATATCCTTTGAAAATTGGGTAGGAGAAGCAGGAAAAATAACTCAAAGAGTAGATGGTGTTCAGCAAATTTATTTTACAGACCCTAATGGCTATTGGATTGAAGTAAATGATGACTATTAAAAGTGTGTTTAAATGCTTTATGTAATGAATATTAATAATTATAAAGATTTTTATGCGGTGTATTTAATTGGATTAAACGAATATTATGTTTTGCTTATTTAATTATTTGTATATCATTAAGTCTTTTTAAATTTCGGTATGAAATTCTTATAAAACCTGCCCACCCTCCATCTACTTAATTTAAATTTTATAAATTTTGATGTAAATAAAATTTAATTTTGCCTGTTGTGTTTAGTAAGAAATTATTACTTTGCGAAGATTTTAATCTAAACAATTTACTATGAAAAAATTATTATTAGCGTTAATCGCATTTACATTTTTGTTTTCTTCATGTAATAATGAAGAAGAATTAGCAAGAAAACAGGAGGTAAATGTTGATATGAGTGATTTTTACGTTTACACGGAATCTTCAGATTTTGTAAATGGAAGAACATCGAATCAAGGTAAGAACTGTTTCTCGATGGCAGTTTTAAATCGAAACTTGGATGAAAATCCTGGACTGTACCAGAAAATGTATAACATTGAGAAAAACACAAGGAAATTTATCGCCTCTAAAAAGCCTGATGGAGTAGGTAATGGCAACGGTGGAGGAAACAATGGTGGCGATGATGGAGGAGACGGTGGAGGTACCGATCCTGTAGATGACGGATTAGGTGTTATTGATATTCCAGTATACGTTCATGTGATTTATAGTAACTCACAGGAAAACATCAGTGATGCTCAAGTTAACTCTCAAATTGCTGTTTTAAATGCTGACTTTAATGCTACAAATGGAGACGCAAGCAGTGTTCCTTCAGAATTCGCAGGCTTAGTAGCTGACTCTGATATTAACTTCACTTTAGCTGGAGTTACCAGAAAGGCATCAAGTAGAACTGAATGGGGTACAAGAGATGAGATGAAATTTGCTTCAAATGGTGGAGTTGATGTTGTAAATCCAGAAGGAGCTCTTAATATTTGGGTGTGTAATATTGGCGGTGGTATCTTAGGATATGCTCAATTCCCAGGTGGAAGTACATCTACTGACGGTGTTGTGATTTCTCCACAATATTTCGGTACAACTGGATATGTTTCTGCTCCTTTTGATAAAGGTAGAACTGGTACTCATGAAGTTGGTCACTATTTAAATTTACGTCATATCTGGGGAGATGGAAGATGTAAGCAAGATGATTTTGTAGCTGATACTCCTTCTTCAGATGGTCCTAATTATGGATGTCCTGCATATCCAACTGTGAATTGCAGAAGTAATGATATGACTATGAATTATATGGATTATTCCAATGATGCATGTATGTATATGTTCTCAGAAGGGCAGAAAGAGAGAATGAGAGCAATTTTTGCTTCAGGTGGACCAAGAGACGGAATGTTACTGTAATTTTTTGACAATTTCTAAAAATATTTCTCAAACCGAAGAAGTTAAACTTCTTCGGTTTTTTTGTGGGAAATTTCATTTTTAGACAGGGGAAATAGATTAAAGAGTTGAAATCATTGAGTAAATTTATTTTTTACACTCAAATGGCTATTGAATTGAAGTAAATGATGACTATTAACTTTACTAAATGCTTTTAGATATGAAAACTTTATTACTCGGAATTATCAGCTTTTTAACGTCTACTTTATTTATGCAAGATGCAGAAGATCTCACTGGGGGATGGCAGACTACAACCGATAATGGTTTAACAGGACAATGGATAATGGCGGAAAAGCACTTTGCTTTTACTTTTTATAAAGGAAGTGAATTCAAATATACTTATGGCGGAAGTTGGGAATGGGCAAAAAATAATCAAATCAAATTCACTTATGAATTTCATACTAAGGATAAAAATAAAGTAGGACAAACAGAGAAGTTAACCTATACTTTAGATGAAGAAAAACTACAAATAGAAGGATTGACTTGGGTGAAAACCGATAATAACAAACCTGGAGAATTGTATGGTGCTTGGGTAATTACCGGAAGAGAGCGCAATGGGGAAATGAATTCTATGACACCCGGAGATAGAAAAACTATGAAAATTTTATCAGGTACCTATTTTCAATGGATTGCCTATAACAGCAAGACAGCAGATTTTATGGGCACAGGTGGAGGAGATTATATAACCAAGGATGGCCAATACACGGAGATTATCAAATTTTTCTCTCGAGACAGCAGCCGCGTTGGAGCTGAACTCAGCTTTGATTATGAATTGAAAGCTGGAAAATGGCACCATAGCGGAAAAAGCAGTAAAGGGGATCCCATATATGAGATATGGAGTGATCGAGTTGATTTAGGGATTTGAGATACTTCTCATTTTCACTAAAAAAAGAGCATACTTAAAATCCCACTGAGCATAATGACTTTACAGAAATTGCTTAAAAAGTGGTAATGTTTAATGGTATCCGCTTGACTTAGCTTGTGTATAAAAAAAATCACAAAAAGTGTCAATCCTGAAAAATAAAAATATAGAATATCATTTTCCAGAAACTGAGTCATATAAAAAATCAGAAAGTAAAAAACAGAAATAAGAATATACAAAAGCAATTTTGTTTTTCGGATTCCCCAGATAATGGGCAGTGTTTTACAACCAAAATTGGCATCTCCTTTCCAATCTTCCATATCCTTTACGATTTCTCGAATGAGGCTAATAGCAAATGCAAAAAGAGCATAAGTATGAACTAATACGGGTTTTTGACCGAAATATAAGGAAATGATCGATATTGAAAGACCCGTTAATGCTGCTACTATTATATTTCCGATCAATGGCAATCTTTTTAATTGATTGGAATAAAGCCAAAGCATAAAAGCTGCTCCAAAGTGAATGGCTCCAATTTTCCAATCTAAAAATGATCCTATAATGATGGCCGAAAAATTCAGGAAAGTATGCCAAAAAAGAACTACTCTTCGTTTGATTACTTTCCCTACTATTACTTTTTCGGGTTTATTGATGTAATCAATTTTTACATCATAATAATCATTGATGATGTAGCCAGAAGCAGCTAAAAAAACAGTACTCAGGCTTAATAAAAAAAGCTCAAGATTGAAGATGTGTATTCCATCCAGTAAAAATAGTGCCGTAAGGTATTGAGTAAGCACTATGATAAGCAGATTTTGAATACGAATCAGCTTGACAAAACCGGGAAATGAAAAGTTTTTAGGCAACTGCTGTGTCATTTTAAAGCTTCAACTGATTTTGATTTAAATTTCACCAATCAATTGCTTTTGTCCTAATAGGGGGACTTTTATTTTTAGGAAATTATTATGATTTGAAAATATTAAAAAGAGTTTTCTACTTTTACATGGGCACAAGCGCTTGCGCCAGCCAATGAAAATAACTTCGCTTATTTTTAACTTTGTGAATCTTTGTGAAAATCTTGGTGCCACTTTGTGGTTAAAGTAAAATAACCCTGGTTATTTTCCAAAAAAGGTAGAGTTCTCACTGATTATCCAAAATACTCTGGCTAATCAATCTGTAAATCTCCTGCACATTCTCATCACTTTGCAGCATTTCCATATGCTTATCCAAAGTTTCCAAATCACCTCTTTTAGCGGGGCCTGTTTGCACTGATTTGGGAGAATGTTTTAATGCTTTCTCAATTGTTTCTAAAACCAGCGGATGAAGAAGTGCAAAATCCAAATGAGCATTTTTCATGATTTTTTCTGAAATGCTCATCATATGATTGGTAAAATTGCAAGCAAAAACGGCTGCCAAATGCATTTGTTTTCGCTGAGAAGTAGATACGATTTGAATGTTCTTGCTTAAAGATTTCGCAAGATTATTCAAGATTTTCAGAGCTTCCTTATTTTCGCTTTCCAACAGAAAAGGAATCTTTTCAAAATCTAGTTTTTTGCTCTTGGAAAATGTTTGTAAAGGATAGAAAACCCCTGTAGCAGCTGCTGAAGAATATTCCAATACATCAAGTCCCTTGCTTCCTGAAGTATGCACCATCAAGCTCTGTTCAGGAAGCTTGATCTCTTGAGCAATACGTTGGATAGCATCATCTGGAACTGCTAATATAAAAATTTGTGAAGGGCTATCTGAAAAATCTAAATCTGCTTTAACTTGGGCGTTATATAAATTACCAACCAGTTTTTTAGCTGACTTCCCATCTGGCGAATAAACTTCATTTACAAAATGACCAACATTTTCAAGAGCAGGTGCCAAATGCCAGGCAACATTTCCTGCTCCTATAAAACTGATATGGTAAGCAGCATTTTTCACTCTAAGCCTTTTCGCTTCATTTTATAAAACTCCGAATATCTTCTGAAGATTGCCATTCCAAAGCCGAAAGTCAACACCAAAGTACCAATCCAAAGTAGGTTAATTAATGGTTTTTCAAGTGCTTTCAGAATGATATAATCTTTTTGAGTAGTTCTTACTGAAAGCGTAAAAGTATTGGACTCAGGTTTGATGTTTTCAATATTCAGTTTCACACCAATCTCTCTATTTTCATCAGATATTCTGCCAGCCATATTATCGCGAATTAGGTAATATGGATTTAGGATATAATCTTCTCCATCTCCGTAAACCTTGATTGTAGCTCTTACAGCTAGATCATTTCCTTTCAATTTTTCACCTTCAATTTCTTCCACTCTTTTCACATCTTCCAAAACGGTGACAAAATCGTTTAAGAAAAAATTTTCGCCAAAGGTAACATCCATTTCCTTAGCTTCTGACCATTCAATTTCTTGGGTTGGGTCAGGTACTGAGGATACATGAGTGTATAAATCTTTGGTAAGTGTTCTTTTGATGTCAGGTGAAGAAATCAATCCTCCCATATCAGCATTTATCTGAGCACGAGGGAAAAGTGAAAATTTATCGCCACTAGCATGTAGGTAATCTACTTTATAGTAATGATTAGCGCCATAAACCTCCAAAGTATCCCCTTTTATTAAGTTTTCATCTTCCCTTTGAATCTCTCTTTTCACAATTTTAAAATTTTCATTGGGTGTATCTTCTAAATAAGAAGCTTTTACATATCCTCCACTATGAGTCTCATAAAATCGCCCTCTATATGTTAGCGTATATTCTCCCATTGTTTGAGGATCATTAATGAAAAGCGGAATATTTTCCTGATTAAAATTATCCTCTACTTCTTCTGAATTAGTTAATAATAAGCCTGTTTCATTCAATGAAATAGTTCTGGAATAACCAGTGGAAAATAAGATTCCCAAAAGCATCATACCCAAGCCAATATGTGCAATGGCACCACCGGAAAGTTTATAGTTACTTTTAACAATTTTGAAGAATATTTTAGCATTTGCCACTATAGTGTAAACCGCTGCAATCACCAAAATAATATATGGAATATTGGTCATCCCTGCCAATACTATAATTAAAGCGGAAATCATTAAAGTGATCAAAATTGGAAATAAAAGCGATTCTTTCACTTCTGACTTTTTCATTTTTTGCCACCAGAAAAATTGGCCTGTTCCTGATAAAATAGCTAAGCCTACAGCAAACCACATTTGCCATTTGGTGTAAAACTCTACTTGGTCAGCCGGAGGAGCTAAATTGGAGATCCCTCCAAATGATTGAATGATTGAATTGTAAACCGGAATTGAAGTCGGTAGTAAAATTTGAAAGCCCATTAAGCAAAGTAAAGTAGCTCCCATAAATATCCAGAATTCTCTTGAATAGGTAGAAACTTCTTTTTCAGTGGAAGGAATGTGCTTCCAGCGAACAACTGCTAAAACAATCGAAACAATTAAGAAGCTCAATAAATACAATAGCAATTGACCTGACAAGCCTAAGTCAGTGAATGAGTGTACAGATGATTCTCCAAGTACTCCACTTCTTACCATGAAAGTAGCATATAAAACCATTAGAAAAACTGAAAGAACTAGAATAATGGAAGCTTTCAATGCCGTTTCACTCTTTTTGTAGGTAATCATGGTGTGAATGCTCGCCACCAAAACTAACCAAGGTACTAATGAAGCATTTTCAACAGGATCCCAGTTCCAGAAACCTTCAAAGTTCAAAGTTTCATAAGCCCAATAACCACCCATTAAAATTCCAACTCCTAAAATAGCAGCAGAAAATAACGCCCATGGCAAAGCAGGTCTAACCCACCCTTTAAAATCTTTTTTCCATAAACCACCAATTGCATAAGCAAAAGGAATTAAAGTGGTAGCATATCCTAAGAATAAAACTGGTGGGTGAATCACCATCCAATAGTTTTGCAATAATGGATTTAATCCTGTTCCGTCTTCTGGAACATAGTCAGGATTAATATTGAAAATAGGTGCATCCATCGCTTCTCGCAACAAAATGAATGGAGAACTACCGATTTTGAAATCGCCTATAACCACTCCCAGTATCATGGAAGAAAGGAATGCTTGAACTACAGCAAAACTCAGCATAACAGATGGCGCCCATTTTTTATTAGTTAATAAAATGATAAAACCTAAAAGGACATTCCAGAATAACCATAACAAGAAACTCCCTTCCTGACCTTCCCAGAAAGAGGAAATTATATATTCCACTGGAAGCGCTCTAGATGAGTGACTCCATGCGTAGAAGTACTCGTAGTAATGATTAGAAATGATAGTGAAAAGTGTTATGACAATGCCAAAAACAGCTAATCCGTGAAGTAAAAAAGTGATTTGCCCGTTTTTTAACCAGCCTTTTTGCAGTTCGGGTAATGGACTTTTTTCTGCTTTGTAGAAATTGAATATGGAAATGAGGGCAGCTACAAAGCTTATAATAACAAAAAGGTGACCAATGTCACCTATTGTAGTATGTATCATATTTTTGGAATCAAATTAAATAACAGTTTCTTCTTGATATTTTGACGGGCATTTCATTAAAATCTTATCCGCAACAAAAGTCCCTTTTTGGAATGATCCAATCACCACCACTTGCTCTGAACGTTTAAAATCTGCTGGCATAGGTTCATTGTAAAATACTTCTTGTTCCATTCCATTTTCATCAACCATTATGAAAGTGAAAGATAATTTGTCGTCAGAAGGATTTAAACCAATAATTTCACCTTCTACACTTTTCTTTAATTCACCCACTACATGGATTTTTGTATTATTCCCATCCAATGCCATATCATGCGCGTCATTGAAAGTAACATAGGAACTGGCGTCTCCTGCTGTGGAAACAATCATCATAATAGCTGCTGCGATTACAATTATGCCAAAAATATACGATTTCTTCATAACTAAAATTTATTCTCCGATTGGAACAAAGGTACTACCCAAAAAATTCTTTATTCTCTCTCTTTTAAGGATTTTTCTAATTTTTTTACTTTTCGCTCTGTCATTATTGCGTAAAGTGTGAAACCAACAAAAAGTGTCACGATAATAGCAACCAAGACATAGATTTTTCCATCTGCTCTCATACTATCTGCCATTTCAATTCTATCGTTGGCATAGTCTTCCTCTACTATTTCAGTTTTCTGAGCAGAAAGCCCTAAACTCATCATCAGTAAAGAGAAAACCAAAATATATTTAATCTTCTTCATCAATCTTTGATTTTATAAATGATAACCTAATTCTCAATTCCGTTAGCCAAACGCCTAGCAATGTCCATCCGATTACGGCTGGATAAAACACCATTCTTAATCTGCCATCCAGTTCATAAGCATTAAAGCCTGGATTACCTCCATTTCCGGGATGTAAAGAATCTGTCAGTCTGGGTAAAATGAATAATAATGGAATTAATGTGGCGTAGGCAAATATATTATAAACCGCACCGATTTTAGCTTTTTGTTGTGGGTCAGTAATAGAATTTCGTAAAAGGATATAGGCAAAGTAAATCAGCATTCCGATTGCAGAAGCATTTTGCTTTGGGTCTCCACTCCAAGGTGCTCCCCAAGTATAATTTGCCCAAATCATACCCGTAGTCAAACCCAATATTCCAAAAAGAATAGAAGTATTAACTAATTCAATGGCATAAGTGTCAAATTTTTGATTTCCAGTTCTTAAATATCTAATTGAAAATACTGCAGAGGCAGTCAACATAATCACCATGCCGAACCACATGGGTACATGAAAATGCATAGCGCGTATGGTTTCATTTAAAATCGCTAAACGTGGAGCATCCATAAGCATTCCAGCTATGAGCGTATAAAACACCAACGCAACTCCTATAATTTTCCACCAAGTTTTTCTCATTTCTTAATTTCTCCAGATAAAAGGAAATAATATAAATGCTGTAGTGATTACAATTGCATCTACGGATATTAAAGTAAACAGTTTGTCATTCATTAAACCAATTTCAATACCATCTATAGCATTTTTAGAAAGCCTTACCGACATTAATAAAATGGGCAATAAAATTGGGAAACTTAGCACCGCCATAAGTGCTGTACTATTATTGGCTTTGGAAACTATCCCAGATACTAAAGTTAAAACACCTGAAAACCCAATTGATGCAAATAAAATAGTTAATAGGAAATAAATATAATTTGAAACAGGGTTTCCTAGAATTAACGCGTAAACAGCAAAGCCTATTAATGCTATCAATACTGAAAGCAAAACATTGAAAATCAATTTGCCACTCAGTATTACTTGTGGTTTACAAAGTGTGTAATAATACAACATTCTGCCTTCACCTTCTTGCAAAAAACTTTTGGCTACTCCGTTTATATTGGCAAAAACAATGATTATCCAAAATAATGCATTCCAAGTAGTAATTTCCATCTGTCCCGTTTTTAAATTAAAGCTGAGATAGCAAATGAAAATGGTACTGACTAGATAAAGCAATATTCCATTGAAGGCGGTTTTATTTCGCCACTCTAGTTTCACTTCTTTTTCAAAAATGGATATCATTTGTTTTATCACACTGCAAATTTAATAGATAAAGCCTAATAAGACATGGTAAAAACAGAATGTTGTGCTTAATTTGCATAAAAACTTGAAGATGAATATTACACCAACCGAATTTGACGATTTATACATCATTAAGCCTACTGTTTTTGAAGATGCAAGAGGCTATTTTTTTGAAAGCTTTCACCAAAAGAAATTTGAGGATGCTACTGGAATTGAATGTGAATTCGTTCAAGATAATCAATCAAGGTCAGTTTATGGTGTAATTCGTGGATTGCATATGCAAGTTCCTCCAATGGCTCAAGCCAAATTAGTAAGAGTCTTAAAAGGTGAAGTATTAGATATTGCGATAGATTTAAGGAAAGACAAATCAACTTTCGGGAAAACCTTCTCTATTCACCTTTCTTCCGATAATAAGGAGCAATTATACATTCCTAGGGGCTTTGCGCATGGAATTGCAGTTCTAAGTGAAGAAGCAGAATTCTTTTATAAATGTGATAATTATTACAGCCCAGAAAATGAAAGAGGCATCATGTACAATGACGCCTCCTTAAATATTGATTGGAAAATTAATCCTGAAAAAAGAATTATTTCAGAAAAGGATGAGAAACATTTAGCTTTTTCTAACTTCAGCTCTCCTTTTTAATCCTTCTTTTGCTTGCCTTGTTTTCTGTTCTATTTTATCCAAATAATGTAGAAATAAGCTTAGAATTATAATTATTGCTGCGATTCCTAATCCAATTAGCCCACCATAGAAACCTAGTTTTATCAAACCAGGGCTGGCTGGTTGAGAATAAATTGTAAAACCATCAATCAATTCAAATTGAGGAGTCAAATAAAGCTCTCTTTCGATTTCAAGCTTTTTCGAATAAGCCTTTCTAGATTCATTAAAAACGGAAATAGGGTTTGTGCTTTGTTCATCGGCCAAAATCACATTATTCGATCCGTCTCTATCTCTCTCGCCTACCATTTTAAAGTTTTTAAAGAGAATTTCTTTTAAACTATCCAATTCTGCTAACTCTTCACTAATGTTTTGGCTCTCAAGTTTTAGGTTTGTCTCTTGTATTTCAAGTCTTTTTTGAACGAATGGATTATTTCTAAAATAATCTAAAAGAGGTTCTTCCAATTCATTTATTGCTGTGTTGTCTAGTACTTCAACAAATATCCGGTAAGTGGATTTGTTATCCATACTCAATCTTTCTACAAAACGATTGATGATGGCTTCATCTTCTATTTCAGATCGTAATTGTTCTTTAAACAATTCTAACTCAATTATTTCTGCTTCGGAAACGAAAGGCTCATAACCAAAGCTTACAATACTATTAGCAAGAGCAGTGTCAATTTTTAATGTTTTTGCTAATTGCTCTCGATTATCTTCTTCTGTTAATAAATCTAGTTTATTTATGGAGCTTTCCATTAAACGCCCACTTAAGTAGGTAGATCTTAGTAAGATCGAACTTTTATAAACATCTGGAGTCAAGAAATGAGCAACTATTCCGAGAATTCCACCAACAAGACCTAATATGAATATTAACTTGATATTCTTAATAATGGCATTCTTTACCCCAACAATGAATAAAATGAAATTGAAGAATATATTACTAAAAAAATTTCCAATAGCGGAGAACAATTCTCTCAAATCAATTTCATCTGAACCGTTACTTGCTTTTTGATTTTTATCTACCTCTGACATATTTGTTAAAAATTTTTACAAATAAACGGAAGTTTTGAATACTATTGAAATAAAAAGTGATATGAATCCTTTATTCTGTTAGACAATCATTATTTTTGAGTGAACTAAATAAATAAATTTTGAAAACTATATTAATTACGGGGGGTGCAGGCTTTATAGGCTCTCATGTTGTTCGTTTATTTGTTAACCAATATCCCAACTATAAGATTGTTAACTTAGATGCATTGACCTATGCGGGGAATTTAGAAAACCTTAAAGATATAGAGGATAAATCTAATTACGCTTTTGAAAAGGGTGATATCACAGATGAAAAATTCATATTCAGTCTTTTTAAAAAATACAACTTTGATGGGGTAATCCATTTAGCTGCAGAATCTCATGTAGACAGATCGATCAGTAATCCACTTGAATTTTTAAAAACTAATATATTCGGAACAGTAATATTGCTTAATGCAGCTAAAGAAAGCTGGATAGATAATTTTGAAGGCAAACGCTTTTATCATGTTTCTACTGATGAAGTTTACGGCTCTGTTGATGATGGTGGCTTTTTCACAGAAGAAACATCTTATGACCCACAATCGCCATATTCAGCATCAAAAGCTGGATCAGACCATTTCGTAAGAGCCTTTGCCAATACCTATGGATTGCCAATTGTGATTAGTAATTGTTCCAATAATTATGGACCCAATCAATTTCCTGAAAAATTAATCCCTCTGTTCATCAATAATATCAGAAATAATAAGCCTTTACCAGTTTATGGAAAAGGAGAGAATATAAGAGACTGGCTTTATGTAATCGATCATGCTATTGCGATTGACATGGTCTATCATAAAGGCCAAAACAAAGAGACCTACAATATTGGAGGCTTTAACGAATGGAAGAATCTGGATTTAATTAAGGTGATGTGCAAGGTAATGGATGAAAAGTTGGGAAGGGAAGAAGGGACTTCTGAAAAACTGATCACCTACGTAAAAGACCGTGCCGGGCATGATTTAAGATATGCCATTGATGCCAATAAGATTATGAATGAACTGGGCTGGAAACCAAGCCTTCAGTTTGAAGAAGGAATCTCTAAAACCATCGATTGGTATCTTGAAAATGAAGAATGGTTGAAAAATGTTACTTCTGGCACATATCAGCAATATTACGATGAAATGTATAAAGAAAGAACCTAGAACAGAATAAATCTAGACCTTAAAAATCTAACAAAATGAAAGGAATAATATTAGCAGGAGGATCGGGAACAAGACTACACCCATTAACCATCGCATTAAGCAAGCAGCTTATGCCTGTTTACGATAAACCCATGATTTATTACCCGCTTTCAACTCTAATGCTAGCTGGAATTAAAGACATATTAATTATTTCAACTCCTGAACATACTGGTCTTTTCAAACAACTATTGGGAGACGGTTCTCAACTTGGTTGTAATTTTGAATATGCCGTACAGGAAAAACCGGAAGGTTTGGCTCAGGCATTTATCATTGGAGAAGATTTTGTGGGTGATGATGATGTTGCTCTGATTTTAGGGGATAATATCTTCTATGGTTCAGGGATGTCTACATTATTGCAATCTAACAATAAGCCAGAGGGTGGGATTGTTTACGCTTATCACGTTCATGATCCAGAGCGATATGGAGTAGTAGAATTCAATGAAGAAGGAAAAGCCATTTCCATAGAAGAGAAACCTGAAAACCCAAAATCATCTTTTGCGGTACCAGGGATATATTTTTATGATAATAGAGTAATTGATATTGCCAAAAATATCAAACCAAGTCACAGAGGGGAACTCGAAATCACGGATGTAAACAAAAAATATCTGGAAGAAGGGAAATTGAAAGTAAGTGTGTTGAACAGAGGAACTGCTTGGTTGGATACAGGTACTTTTTCATCTTTAATGCAAGCATCTGAATTTGTAAGGGTAATTGAAGAAAGACAAGGTTTAAAGATTGGCTGTATCGAAGAAGTGGCTTTTCGTATGGGTTTTATAAATAAGGCACAATTGCAGAAACTCGCTGAACCTTTAGTAAAAAGTGGTTATGGCGAATATTTGATGAGGTTAATCAAACAATCAAAGTAAAATATTGGACAGCTCATGAATGATCATGATCTGTCATTTTTTATAAAATATTTTTTTTCGGTTCTATATTTTCAATTCACAATTCCTCTCACCATTTCCTTCTTTCCGGGAGGTCCAGGTAAAGTTTCCACTTCAAAACCAACTGACTTTAAATCTCTTTTTAATTGCCCTTTGGCGCTGTAAGTAGTAAAAACTCCTCCTTCTTTCAATAAGTTAAAGCATTTCCGCAATAAATCTACAGTCCATAATTCTGCCTGCTTGCTTGGAGCAAAAGCATCAAAAAAGAGTGCATCAAATCGCTCTTGAGTTTGGAAATCTTCGAGCTTTGTTTTGACTTTATGAATAGAGAAATAAGGGTTGATTTCAATCTTTTTTTCCCATTCGCTTGTGTGTAATTGTTCAAAAGTTGATTTTAAATCCTGCTGACCAATTGATGAAACATAATTCAATTGATTTATGATCTCCATATCCAATGGAAAAGGCTCAATAGTGGTGAAATTGATTTTAACTTCATTTTCGATTGCAAATTGAGCCGCCAATAGCGCATTTAAGCCTGTACCAAAACCCACTTCAAAAATATCAACGTGCTTTGGCAAGCCTGATTTTGTTCTCCAAAATCTCAGCCCTTTTTCAATAAAAACATGAATTGACTCCTGCAAAGCACCATGAAAAGAATGATAAGTTTCCTTCAATCCTTCGTGATAAAGAGAATGAGAACCGTCTTCAGTTATGATGATTTTAACCTTTTCCATGATTATTGACCTAAATCACTTTGATGCTCCACTTTATATATCAATGCTACAGCATGAGCATCAACTCCTTCTTCTCTACCTACAAAACCAAGCTTTTCTGTAGTGGTTGCTTTTAAAGATAAATCCTCTTCGCTAATTTTCATCACCTTCGATAAAACAGTTACCATCTCCGGAATCAAAGGGTTGATTTTAGGTTTTTGTAAGCCTACAGTTACATCCAAATTTCCAATTTCATATCCCTTTTCGCGAATTAAAGCAACGGTTCTTTCTAGAAGAATTTTGCTGTCTATTCCTTTATATTGTGGATCTTGATCAGAAAAATGATAACCAATATCACGAAGATTTGCTGCACCTAATAAAGCATCACAAATTACATGAATTAGCACATCAGCATCTGAATGACCCACTCCGCCTTTATGATAGTCTAGTTTTATACCACCCAACCAGAATTCTTCACCTTCGGCAAGGCGATGAACATCATAACCATATCCTATTCTGAAATTCATTTCTTTGCTTTATAATAAATAGTGGAACAATTTTCGTCTTTTAAAATTTCCATTGAAGCTGTATGAATGTCTTTTGTGCTTACTGTTTTGATTAGATCTATTTCTTCATTTACCAAATTAGGATTTCCCATAGCCGCTCCAAAAGCTATGGACATGGCACGATTCAAAATATCTACTTCGCCATATACCATTGTGGAAATAGCTTGATTCTTTACCTTTTCTAATTCCTTATTCGCTATTTCTTCTTCTTGCAATTCTTTTATGATTTGCTGAACAGCCTTGTCTGCATTTTCCAAACTAATTCCAGCTGAAACCTGACCGCTAATTACCAATAAGCCAGGATCAACTGAACCTGTAACATACGCAGCCAAGCTAGAAAAAATCCCAGATTCTTTTACTAATTTTTTATATAATCTGCTCGATTTACCCCTACCCAAAATATCACTCATCAAATCAGTAGCATAATATTTTTCATCCGTTTTGGCTGGCATGTGATAGGCTTTATACAAAGCGTCAACTGGGACATCGGCTTCAATTTCAAGAAACTTTGCCTTTTCCTGTTTAGGTTCAACTGGAAGTTTTCTTTCTCTCTTTTCCCCAGAAGGAATTTCGCCAAACCATTTAATAGCCAATTCTTTGATTTGCTCCGTCTCAACATTCCCCGCTACTACTAAATATGCATTATTGGGTCTATAATGTGTAAAGAAAAAATCCTTTACATCATCCATAGTGGCATTTTCAATATGAGAAATCTCCTTTCCAATAGTTGCCCATTGATAAGGATGCTTTTCATAAGCAAGTGGTCGCATTTTTAACCACAAATCTCCATAAGGCTGATTTAAATAGCGTTGTTTAAATTCTTCTATCACTACACTTCTCTGAACCTCTAACACTTTTGGATCGAAAGAAAGGGATAACATTCTGTCAGACTCTAACCAAAATGCTGTTTCAATATTTTGAGCGGGAAGGGTTACGTAATAGTTTGTTATATCTGGACTTGTAAAAGCATTATTTTCACCTCCTACTCTTTGAAGCGGCTCATCGTAATTAGGAATATTTTTAGATCCACCGAACATTAAATGTTCAAAAAGATGAGCAAAACCTGTTTTATCTGGCTTTTCGTCTCTTGAACCAACATCATAAAGTAGGTTAACAACCGCTAATGGTGTATTTTTGTCTTCATGTACGAAAACGTGCAGACCATTATCAAGTGTAAAAGAATTATATTTTATCATAAGCTAATGAGTGAATCAAAAATAAAAAATATAATGGCTTTTGCAGATAAGACCATTACTTTAAATTTGTCGGATAATTGTTTCCGATTTTTTTTAGGAAACCCAAAGATAGAAACAGTAATTTAAAAACTAAACTTAAACCTCTAAAGCCTTTCTACAAGGTATTTTTTCATGCAATTCGATAGAAAAAAATTGACCGACAGTCAACTGATTAACCTTTACAAGCAAATTTTGTTGCCTCGACTCATAGAAGAAAAAATGTTGATTTTGCTTCGGCAAAATAAAATTAGCAAATGGTTCTCTGGAATTGGGCAAGAAGCAATATCAGTGGGTTCGACAGCCGCTTTGCAAAATGATGAATATATTTTGCCAATGCATCGAAATCTTGGTGTATTCACCTCTAGAGAAATCCCCTTAAATAGATTGTTTTCCCAATTTCAAGGAAAAATGAAGGGTTTCACTAAAGGAAGAGACCGATCTTTCCATTTCGGCACCAATGAATTTCATATTGTAGGTATGATTTCTCACTTAGGTCCGCAATTGGGTGTAGCAGATGGGATTGCTTTGGCAAATAAGTTAAGTGGTGAAAATAAAGCCACTTTAGTTTTTAGTGGTGATGGAGGAAGTTCTGAAGGAGATTTTCATGAAGCTTTAAATGTAGCCGCTGTTTGGGATTTGCCTGTGATTTTCATGATTGAAAATAATGGGTATGGACTTTCAACGCCAAGCAATGAGCAGTTTAAATTCAAAAATTTCATCGACAAAGGACCAGGATATGGAATAGAAGCCATTAAAGTTGATGGAAATAATATCTTGGATGTTTTTCATGCAGTGGATACAGCCGCAAAAAAAATGCGCAAAAATCCTAAGCCTATTTTAATTGAAGCCATGACTTTCAGAATGAGAGGTCATGAAGAAGCTTCAGGCACAAAATATGTTCCTCAGGAATTATTTGATAAATGGGCTAAAAAAGACCCTGTTGATAATTATGAGCAATTTTTATTGAAGGAAAAAATCATCTCTCAAGAAGAGATAGATGATTTAAGAGCTAGTATTAAAGCAAACATAAATAAAGGTCTAAAACTTGCAGGAGAAGATGTATATCCTGAAGTAAACACTGATCAGCAAGTTGCTGATTTGTTTTTACCTCATGACTCAAAATCTATTGCTCCAAAATCAGATAAGAAAAGCCCTAAAAGATATGTGGACGCTATTTCTGATGGATTAAAGCAGTCTTTTGAAAAGTATCCTGAATTGGTGATCATGGGACAGGATGTGGCAGATTATGGCGGTGTTTTTAAAATCACAGAAGGCTTTGTGGATCAATTTGGAAAAGATAGAATCCGAAATACTCCGCTTTGTGAATCTGCTATTATTGGTATTGGCTTAGGAATGAGTATCAAGAAGCAAAAATCGGTAATTGAAATGCAATTTGCTGATTTTGTAACTTGCGGATTTAATCAAATTGTAAACAATTTAGCAAAATCGCATTATCGATGGGGACAAAATGCTGATGTAGTGGTTAGAATGCCAACAGGCGCAGGAGTTGCAGCAGGGCCTTTTCATTCACAATCAAATGAAGCTTGGTTTTTTCACACTCCGGGATTGAAAATTGTTTTCCCTTCCAATCCTTATGAAGCAAAAGGTTTATTAGCAGCAGCTATAGAAGACCCAAATCCAGTAATGTATTTTGAACATAAAGCACTTTACCGATCTTTAACTGATGAAATTCCTGATGATTATTATACTGTGGAGATAGGAAAAGCTAACATTATCAATGAAGGGACTGATATCACAATCATTACTTACGGCATGGGCGTACATTGGGCAAAAGAAGCAATGAATGATTTATCAGATTTATCTGTTGAGTTGATTGATTTAAGAACTTTATTGCCTTGGGATACAGAAACGGTTGAAAAAAGCGTATTGAAAACAGGGAAAGTTTTAATCTGCAACGAAGATTGTTTGACAGGAAGCATTAGTGGAGAAATAGCAGCTTGGATCAGTGAAAATTGTTTTGAAGCCTTGGATGCACCTGTTATGCGAGAAGGAAGCTTAGATACTCCAGTTCCTTTTAATGCTGATTTAGAGCAAAACTTTTTACCTAAAGACAGGATTAAAACGAAGCTTAAGAAACTAGCTGAATACTGAATTAAGCCTCAGAACTTACAGAAAATTTATATTCTGAGAAATAGGCGTTAAATTGAAGGTTTAGAAAATATAATTTGATAAAACATTTACCATATCAATTCTTTGGAATAGGGCTTGCCATCTTTATGGCAAGCTTCCTTTATATGCCTTCGATTTCTTTCGGGCAAGATACTGGCGGAAAAAAATTGGAAGTTTCCGAAAAGGGCAGTCCTGAGAAAATGGACAATAAAAAAATAAGAACTTCCAAAAGAAGGAAAGCAAGTGGCAACCCTAACAAAGCAAGCAATAAAGTTATTGTGATAAATCCTTTCAAATGGGATTGGGATAAGGTGATGTGGTTTAAAGCCAAAAAAAGCGATTACGAAACCAAAGATTATAATCCCAACAAAAGACCCAAAAGAAAGACTTATGATAATCAACCAAATTATAAATCTGCAGATAGAAAAGCGATAACGAATCCTTCTGAATTAAGAACTCCATTGATTCCTTATGATAGCCGAATAGCGGATGAAGGACCCGTTTTAAAGAAAAAGCCGAAACCAAAAAATGTTAATCTACAAAGGGGAGGTCCACAAGACTCTCCTAAATTAATTAATTTGAATGATCCTTCTGAAACACTTTCTAAGGCTCCCAAAACTGACAGAGAAAGCAAGGTGGAGGGTAAAAAACTTTACAGCAAAAGAAGAGATAAGGATAGAAAACCATTCAATAATGATAAGTTAGAAACGGCTTCCAATCAGGACCTAAATCCTAAAATGGATGAAGATAAAATCATGTTTAGAAAACAAAAAGATGATTATACTAAAATGGATAATGATAAGCTGATGGTTTCTGAACGTCCTGATTACAAATCAAATAAACCCGATGGTGATAAATTATTAACGTTGGATGCTTCCAATAAAAAGCCGAAGCCTTTTGATAATGATAAGTTAATGACCGAAAGAGTCAATGATGGGAAAAGAAATAAGTTTGATGATGATAAGTTAATGATTTCTGAGCCTGCCAACAAAGAGCGTAAACCTTATGATGAAAGTAAATTAATGACCGTTAATATTAAGGATAGGGAAAGAAAGCCTTTTGATGATGATAAGTTGATGACTGCCCAACCAGCCAACCCTGAGCGAAAAAAGTATGATGAAAGTAAATTGATGACCGCTACAGTTGGCAAACCTAAAAAACAGGATTTGCATGACGACCGATTACTCACAGTGATTGAAAGTAAGAAACCTACTGATGAAATGAAAGAAACAAGTAAAGACATCTCGAATTTGGAAGGTGATTATAAGAGACATTTTTATATTACTAGTGAATCTCATCCCGGCACAAAAATATTGGCTGCAGAGAATACGAATGTTCCATTCCTAGCTAGAACTTTTCAATCAGTATCTTCGTTTTTCACCAATATTTGGACAGATAATACGCAACCCAAATACGTCACTCGTAAAAAACCTAAAGAAAGACGAGATAAAGGAGAGGGTAAAATATGGGATAATTCCGTTCATCCTAATGAGTGGAAAAAGCAAGAAGCTGAATCCGGAGAACAATAATATTATATAATTGAATTTATGAATTGGAATAGAATAGAAAGTATAGAGACTTTGGATAGAATTTTAGAGGAATCTAAGGAAAATCCTGTGGTGATTTTTAAGCATAGTACTAGTTGTTCTATTAGTGCCATGGCATTGAATAGATTAGAAAGAAGCTGGAATGACAGTGAAATGGGAGAAGTAAAACCTTATTATTTAGATTTGATTGCTTACCGTGATATTTCTAATGCTGTGGCTCAAAAATTTGGAGTAATGCATCAATCTCCTCAAGTATTATTAATTAAAAATGGGGAATGTGTTTATGATGATTCACATATGGGGATTAGTTATCAAAACTTGAAATCTGGAGCAGTAGCATAGAATTGTTTAATTTTATCTCGAACGAGATTATTTTTAATTAGAAGAAAAATTTAGATAATCATCTTTTTAAGTAGGGTTGATTAAAGCATATGAAAAGTTACGTTTTGCTCTATTTCAGGATGTAAACTTTTGGCAACCGGGCAATTTAGAGCAATATTTTTTAATTTTTGGATTTCGTTTTCCGGCAAATTAGTTTCCCACTTAAAGTCAATAGTAATGGCATTGATTCTTCTAGGGTTGGCTGCCATTTCTTTCTGTAAGTCGCAATTAATTTCGCCTAATTCCAGATCATTTTGGTCAGCATAAATACCCATAACGGTAAGCATACAGCTAGCAAGGGAAGTGGCTGCTAAATCTGTTGGAGAAAAATATGCTCCATCACCATTATTGTCAATAGGTGCATCCGTTATTAAAGAATTTCCCGAACGATTATGGGTTGCCTTTGTTTTTAGTGGGTGTAGGTATTTAATTGATGAAGTTGTCATAAACTATCTTTAGTTTTAATCGTTACTTTGCAAACGCAAGTTAACATTATTCATCAATTATATTACTCTGAAGCATTTAATAACTAGTTTTAGATGAAAGGATTAAAAAATATTTAGTTTCCGAATCTAAAGCTTTAAATTTGTGTTATATTCTATTGAGATGAAAAAATCTTTTATAATTTTCATATTGATTATTGCCCTAATCTTTGAAGCCAAAAGCCAACAAGATGATCCATTTGAATATGGGCAAGAATTTCTTTTTGGAATAACTAAAGCTACAAATGGAGGACTTTTTTCAGGAGGTTTTTTCAGGTATAGTTTCAAAAAATCCGATAGAATTTTTCAGACATTTGGGTTAGAAGTAGCGAATGTACGACACCCACAAGAAAGAAGAGCGCCAACTCCAGCTTTTTTTAGTTCTTCTTCATTTTATGAAGGAAAAGAAAAGTATCTGATAAGTACAAGATTAATGTACGGATATGATTTTCTTTTATTCAAAAAAGCAGAGCAAAAAGGCGTTCAAATTAATGGTGTTTTAACAGGTGGCCCCACTTTAGGATTTGTTTCTCCTTATTTTCTTAGAGGTGAAGGGGGGAATTTAGTTACTTATTCTCAATACCTAAATGGTTCTTCCATCATTGGGCCAGCAGGATATTTTTCAGGAATTGATCAGATGGAAGTGGTTATGGGAGCACATCTTAGAGCCTCATTATTATTTGAATTTGGAACTTTTAAAAGTAAAGTTACTGGTTTTGAGGTAGGCTTTTTAGGAGAAATATTTAGTAGAGAAATTCAATTAGTGCCTTTAGGTACAAAAAATTATAGGTTTTACCCTGCAGCATTCATTAGTATATTGTTTGGGTCAAGAAAATAAATTTAAGAATCGATTAATAGATTGATATGATAGATTTACCGGTAGTAAGCCAAGAAGAGAAAAAGAAAAATAAAAAACCGGATTGGTTAAGGGTTAAATTACCTGTTGGTAAAGAGTATGCTAATGTCCGCAAAATTGTGGATGAAAATAAATTGCATACCATCTGCGAAAGCGGAAACTGCCCTAATATGGGAGAATGCTGGGGAGCAGGAACTGCCACTTTCATGATTTTAGGAAATGTATGTACCAGAAGCTGTTCATTTTGCGCTGTAGCAACTGGGCGTCCACCTGAATATGATGAACAAGAACCACAAAGAGTGGCTGAAGCCATCAAAAAAATGGGGGTGAAGCATGCGGTTTTAACATCAGTGAACAGAGATGAATTAAAAGACAGAGGTGCCGAAATCTGGTATCAGACTGTTGTTAAAACCAAGGAGCTATCTCCAGAAACAACGATAGAAACCTTAATTCCTGACGTAAAAGGAAATTGGGATGCTTTATATAGAATGATTGAGGCTGGGCAAGAAGTAGTTTCACATAATATAGAAACCGTTCCTAGTCTTTACAGAAGAGTGAGACCCCAGGCTAAATATCAAAGAAGTTTAGATCAGATAAAGCTGACTAAAGAATATGGTAAAAGAACTAAGACCGGTATCATGGTTGGTTTGGGTGAAACTCAAGATGAGATGTTTGCTACTATGGATGATTTAGTAGCACATGGCTGTGATATTTTAACAGTTGGACAGTATCTTCAACCTACAAAAAGACATCATGATGTGATAGAATATGTGCATCCTGAGATTTTTGATATGTACAGAGAAGAAGGCTTGAAAAGAGGCTTGAAGTACGTAGAATCAGGTCCTTTAGTACGTTCTTCATACCATGCAGAAAGACACGTAAACGTTCCTATTTAAGGACAAGAAATATATTTGTAAACCACAGCATTTAGTGAAATCCACTTATATTGCTGTGGTTTTTCTTTTTAAACTAATTTTAAGGGCTTTAAATTCAAAGCCAATTTACAAGACATATGCAAGATAATTTTATCATTACCCTTGAAAATTTGAGGTTAAGAGACTATCGCAGTTTGATTAAGTCCATGAAAAAGGCTTATGCAGGATGGGATGATTTATGGGAAGTAGAACATATCAAATCTTTGATTGATAAATTTCCAGAAGGGCAACTATGTGTTTTGGTGAATGGACAAGTGGCAGGTTGTGCTTTATCTATTATTGTAGACTACTCTGATTTTGGGGATAATCATACTTACCCCGAAATCACAGGAAATGAAACATTCAATACTCATAATCCAGATGGGGATGTACTATATGGTATTGATGTTTTTGTGCATCCTGATTTTAGGGGAATGAGAGTGGGGCGAAGAATGTATGATGCTAGAAAAGATTTGGTTGAACAGCTAAATCTTCGATCTATCGTAGCAGGTGGCAGATTGCCTGGATATTTGCAGTACGCAGAAAAGTTCACTCCAAAGCAATACATTCAAAAAGTAATAGCGAAGGAGGTTTATGATAAAACTTTGTCTTTTCAATTGTCAAATGATTTTCACGTAATGAAAGTTTTAAAAGGCTATTTGCCAGGCGATAAGCAATCTGCTGAATTTGCAGCGCTTATTGAGTGGAATAATATTTATTACGAACCTTCTGAGGAATATGTACATATCCCTAAAACGGTTATTAGATTAGGATTGGTGCAATGGCAAATGCGCCCTACGCCATCCTTAAAAGCGATGCAGGAACAAATAGAGTTTTTTATTGATGTGGTAAGTGGTTATCAGTGTGACTTTATTTTATTTCCTGAGCTGTTTAATGCTCCACTTATGGCGGAATTCAATCATTTGGATGAAGCAACTGCTATAAGGGAACTGGCAAAATATACCGAACCATTAAAAGAGATTTTTCAAGAATATGCTATCAACTATAATGTAAACATTATTACAGGAAGTATGCCTGTTATCAGTAGAGGCAAACTTTATAATAAAGGATTTTTATGTAGAAGAGACGGAACAAGTGAGACTTACGAGAAAATCCATATGACTCCTGCAGAGGTAAGTGCCTGGGGTATGACAGGAGGAAAAAAAATTGAGGCATTTGATACGGATTGTGGTAAAGTAGGAATTAATATATGCTATGATGTGGAATTCCCTGAAATGGGTAGGCTTTTGGCGGATGAAGGAGTGAAAATTTTATTTGTACCATTTCTAACTGATACTCAAAACGGCTATATGCGGGTTCGTTTATGTTCTCAGGCTCGTGCAATTGAAAATGAGTGCTATGTTGCTATAGCAGGTAGCGTAGGTAATTTGCCAAAAGTAAATAATATGGATATTCAGTTTGCACAATCCGGAGTTTTTACCCCTTCTGATTTTTCATTTCCAACGAATGGTGTGAAAACTGAAGCAACACCTAATACTGAAATGACGGTAATTGCGGATGTTGATGTTAATTTGCTAAAAGAATTGCATACTTACGGAAGCGTACGTAATTTGAAGGATAGAAGAAAAGATTTATATACCCTTAAAAAGAAATAGGTAAGTGAAGGTAGAAGAGTTTGTAAGTTTAAGTTTATTCAAGAAAATAAAAACTTTATATGTAGATGGAGAATTTGTGACCTCCATCCGCTATTATCGCTATAAGGTGAATTTATTTTTATTGAATGATTTTTATGTAGAAGCTTTTTACCATCCCAAAACTGACCGTATTGAAAAAATCGTTCCTTTTGATAGCAATCATACAAGAAAGAAATTTTATACCGATCAGGTGAAATTACCACATTGGTTTGAAAAAGTATCTTAAAATAGTAGAGTGGAAAACTAAGTGATTTATGGTTGGTGTGGTTGGTGGCACACCGACCGGAACCAGAGCTTAATTCAAACCTGACAGGTTTACAGTATGGATAGATTAACAGATTGAATATTGTATTAGAATGATAGATTTAAGAAGTGATACTATAACCCAACCAACTGCTGCAATGAAGGAAGCCATGATGGCTGCACCAGTCGGAGATGATGTGTTTGGAGAGGATCCTACCATAAATGCTTTGGAACAAAAAGCAGCTGATTATTTCGGAATGGAATCTGCAATTTTCTGCCCCAGCGGAACCATGACCAATCAAATTGCCATCAGAGTGCATACTGCACCACATACCGAAGTTATTTGCGATGAAAAGTCACATATTTATTTATATGAAGGAGGAGGTATTGCTTATAATTCCTTTGCATCTGTTCGTTTATTGCATGGAGATAGAGGTCGAATAACTGCCGAAATGATTCAGGATAACATCAATAATCCTGATGATGTGCATGCTCCCATTTCAACCTTAGTTTCTTTAGAAAATACCATGAATAAAGGCGGTGGATGTGTTTATGATTTCAAAGAAATTGAAAAAATAAGTCAGCTTTGTAAGGATAAAAAACTAAAACTCCATTTAGATGGAGCAAGATTATTCAATGCTTTGGTTGCCAAGGATGATGATCCAAAGCAATATGGAAAACATTTTGATACCATTTCAATTTGTCTCTCAAAGGGGCTAGGTTGTCCAGTTGGTTCATTATTATTAGGAACTCAAGAGGATATCAAAAAAGCCAGAAGAGTTAGGAAGGTTTTAGGTGGTGGAATGCGTCAGGCAGGATTTTTGGCAGCAGCTGGAATTTATGCATTAGATCATCATATAAACCGATTGGCTGATGATCACAATAGAGCAAAAAGAATTGCGAGTGCATTAGATGGCTTAAATTTTGTAGATTCTGTACTTCCTGTGGAAACCAATATTGTTATTTTTAAACTTGCAAATAATGCTTTATCGGTTGATTTTGTTGAAAAATTAAAGCAAAAAGGAATTTTAGCGGTGCCATTTGGTAAGCATGATGTTCGATTTGTAACCCATCTTGATTTTGATGATGATATGCTTGAAGATTTAATAAAAAAGTTAAAAGCTATTTAAACCACACTTTATCCTACACCATGACATTAGCAGAAAAAATTAATGACCAAATTCGAGATATTGCCAACTTCCCAAAACCGGGTATCATATTTAAAGACATCACTCCTGTTCTCTCTCACCCTAAATTAGTAACTGAAATAGTGCATTGGTTTGTAGAAAAAGCTAAGAATGATAATATTGATGTTATCGTAGGAGTAGAATCCAGAGGATTTCTTTTTGGAATGATGATAGCCGAGAAATTGGGAGTTCCTTTCGTTCCCGTAAGGAAAGAAGGCAAATTGCCTTATGAAACCATTAAATATTCATACGATCTGGAATATGGAAGTGCCACCATGGAAATCCATAAAGATGCCATCAAAAAAGGACAGAATGTAATGATACATGATGATTTGTTGGCAACAGGCGGAACAGCATTGGCAGCTGCCAAATTAGTGAAGGAATTAGGCGGAAAAGTAGGCAACTTTAGTTTTTTGATTGAGTTAGGGTTTTTAGAAGGCAAAAAAAAGCTGACCAAAGAAAATGAAGCGGTTTATAGTATCGTTACTTATTAATATATTTGAAATTCAAATCGAGCCTATTAAACATTAAATGAGATTTATGAGTATTCATTTGATATTTAGTGCCAAGTAAAAAATTTTGTGTAGTTAATTATTAATATTTATATAATAAAAAGAGATTTATAGAGCAATCATGGAAGAAGCACAGATAGAAAATAAAAGCGCATTGCAACAAAAAGTTAAGGACGTAATGTCTGAAGTGGCTAAAGTAGTGGTTGGACAAGAATATATGGTCAATCGTTTACTGATTGGCTTGTTCACCAATGGACACGTTTTATTAGAAGGTGTTCCTGGTCTTGCCAAAACACTAACAGTAAACACTTTAGCGAATGTACTGCATTTAGATTTTCAACGCATCCAGTTTACACCAGATTTAATGCCTTCTGATTTGATCGGAACCATGATTTATAATCAGAAGCAAGGGAACTTTGAGGTTAAAAAAGGACCCATCTTCTCAAACTTGGTTTTAGCTGATGAGGTGAACCGTTCTCCTGCAAAAGTACAGTCGGCTTTGTTGGAAGCCATGCAGGAAAAGCAAGTTACTATTGGAGAAACTACATTTCCATTGGACAGACCATTTTTAGTTTTAGCTACTCAAAACCCAGTAGATCAAGAAGGAACTTATCCTTTGCCAGAAGCACAAGTCGATCGATTCATGCTAAAAGTAACGGTAAGCTACCCTACAAAATCTCAGGAACTGGAAGTAATGAGAAGAATGTCCAATATGTCTTTTAATAAAGATGTTAACACTATTTTAACAAAGGAAGAAATATTCAGCATCAGAGATCAAGTGAATCAGGTAGAAATTTCGGAATCTCTAGAGCGCTATATCATCGAATTGGTATATGCCACACGCTCTCCTTTAGATTATGGATTGAAGCAAGAAGCAGAATACATACAATATGGAGTTTCGCCTCGTGCAAGTATTAACTTGAACCTTGCTGCCAAAGCAATTGCTTATATGGAAGGTAGAGATTACGTATTACCAGAAGATATTAAGGAAATAGCCTATGATGTGATGAACCACAGAATTTTGTTGAATTATGAAGCAGAAGCTGATGGTGTTACCACTAAGGACATTATAGAGAAAATATTAAAACAAGTGCCTATTGGGTAAATAGCATAAATTTTCAAAAAAATAGTAAAAGCGTTCCAATTGGGACGCTTTTTTGTTATCAAGAACATAATAAAGGAATTACTCAAACTAATTTCAGTTGGTATAAGATTTCAAATTGATAAATAAGTATTTCTTGAAATTACCTAATAGGCTCTCTTTAACACAAAATTAATAGAGCGTGAAATTGATAACAATTTGCTAAAGGGACTAACAAATTCAGTTAACAATTAAAACCCACCTTTGTCGCAAAGAAATTTAAACTTGTTAAAATTATTCACGATGAAGAAAATTAATTTATTAGCATTGCTATTTTTGGCTTTAGCATTTGGATTCACAGCTTGTGATGAGGACACTGTAGATCCTGTTGTTGAAGAAGAAGAAACTGAAGGTACTATTATTGTAACTGATAACATCTCTGAAGATGTAACATGGAACAGTGAAACAGTTTATCAATTAGGAGGTAGAATATTCGTATTAGAAGGCGCAACTTTAACTATTGAGCCAGGTACTATTATTAAAGGTGAAGCAGGTACAGGAACTAATGCAACTGCTTTAGTTGTGGCTAGAGGTGGTACATTATTAGCCGAAGGGACTGCTGATGCGCCAATCATCTTTACTTCAGTAGCAGATGAAATCGAGCCAGGTATGATTGCTTCTCCAAACTTAGATCCGGATATTGATGGATTATGGGGTGGATTAATTGTATTAGGATATGCTCCTATTTCAACTCCGGATGGGGTTGCTCAAATCGAAGGAATACCACCGTCTGACACAAACGGCTTATATGGTGGAGGTAATTCTGCTGATCCAGCTGATAATTCTGGTGTATTAAAATATATCTCTATCCGTCACGGTGGAGCCAACATTGGTGAAGGAAATGAAATCAATGGTTTAACTCTTGGTGGAGTAGGTACTGGAACAGTAATCGAAAATATCGAAATCATAGCTAACCAAGATGATGGAATTGAGCCATTTGGTGGTACCGTAAATGTTACAAACTTATTAGTTTGGAATGCATATGATGACAGTTTTGACTGTGATCAAGATTATACTGGTACAATTGACAACTTCATTGGAATTTTAGGGTTTGATTCTGATCATGCAATGGAACTAGATGGACCTGAAGGTGCCCAAGACAATGGTGGTTATACACTAAGAAATGGATCAATTAAAGGTGATCTAGATGCTTCAGGTGGAGAATATGTTGACTTAAGAGATGGCGTATCTGTTACAATAGAAAATGTTTACTTCTTTAACTTCAAGTCAAATTCTGATGTAGAATTAGATGACGCTGGATCAGTTGCAAATTATAATTCTGGAGCTACAGTATTAAGTAACTTGCAATTTAATGTAAGTCACTTAGATGAAGGAAACAGAACAATTGCTGACATTTTCAACGACACTACTGGAAGCGGTGCTTTCGATAATATCACTGAAGACGAAGCTTCAATTGTTACAACTCCAACTGTAGGTGCAGACAAATCTGCTTTCACAGGATGGACTTGGGCTGATGCTAATGGTGAATTAGCTGACTTTTAAATAATAGTTCTTCATATATTAATTGTTTAATCCCGACCAGTAGGTCGGGATTTTTTGTTTTCTCTTTATTGTAATATTACGATAATAACAATCATTTAACATTTCAATAATTTAGTATTAAAGCCTTTCTCCTTTTTTAATCGGACTTTTGTAACATCAAATAAAACAAAGAGATGAATAACAAATTTCTGATTTCAATTTTATTACTTTTAGCATTACCAGCACTAAGTTTTGCACAGAAAGGTATCATTAGAGGTACTGTAACAGATGCAGCTAATGGTGAAGCACTTTTTGGCGTTAACGTAGTTATAGCAGGAACTAGCATTGGAGCGGTTACTGATTTTGATGGCAAGTTTCAAATCAACACAGAACCGGGTACTTATAATATCCAAGCTTCTTTTGTTACCTATAGAACAGTTACCATTGAGGGCGTGACTGTTAATGCTGGAGAAGTAAAAATAATTGACAACATATCACTTGCTGAAGATGTAGAGCAATTGGGTGAAGTTGTAGTTACTGCTAAGGCTATAAGATCTACTGAAGCAGCTTTACTTGCAGTAAAAAGAAAATCCCCCAATGTATTAGATGGTATATCATCTGCTAATTTCAGAAAAATTGGTGACAGTGATGCAGCATCAGCTGTTAAAAGAGTTCCTGGTATCTCAGTGGAAGGCGGAAAATACGTTTATATCAGAGGATTAGGTGATAGATATACGAAATCAATCTTAAATGGGGTTGATATCCCAGGGTTGGATCCTGATAGAAATACACTTCAAATGGATATATTCCCTACAGGTATTATTGATAATATCATGGTGACTAAATCCTTCACCGCAGATTTACCAGCTGACTTTACTGGAGGGATGGTAAATATAGATACTAAAGAATTCCCTGAAGAGCCAACTTTTGATGTTTCAATTGGAGGAAGCTTTAATCCTGCTATGCACTTTAATAATAATTATCTTACTTATGAGGGCGGTAAAACTGACTTCTTGGGTTTTGATGATGGAACTAGAATTAATCCTGCCGATAATTATTCATCCAATGAAATCCCTCTTTATGGAAATGTAATCGGCAGTCCTGATAGTGAAGAGGGTCAAAAGTTTACTTCTATCTTGAGAGATTTCAATCCTACGCTTGATGCTATGAGACAAAATAGTTTTATGGATTATAGTGCGGGCTTAAGTTTTGGAAATCAAAAAGCTTTAAGTGGAATGACACTAGGTCATAGCTTCTCTTTAAACTATAAAAACAATACTCGATTTTATCAAGATGCTGAATTTGGAAGATACGGATTAGCAAACGATAGATCTGTAAATGAATTGGAAGTAAGAGAAACGCAAATTGGTGATTACGGAACCAATGAAGTATTAATAAGTGCAATGGGTGGATTAGCTTTGAAAACCGCTAATTCTAAATATAAATTAAATTTATTGCACCTTCAAAATGGTGAATCTAAGGCTGGTGAGTTTGAATACAGAAATAGAGATCAGGGGGCAAACTTCGATGCTCGTCAAGAAAACTTAGAATACACACAAAAACAGCTAACAAACATCCTTATTGCTGGTGAACATTATATTGACGGAAGAGATTGGCAATTAGAATGGAAAGTTTCTCCTACTCGTTCTAGCATAACTGACCCTGATATACGATTCACAAGAATAAGAGATGAAGGTTTCAATGGAGAAAATTTAACTATTGGTTCTGAATCAGGTTATCCAGAAAGAATCTGGAGATATTTGAATGAGGATAATTTAGCTTCTAAGGCAGATATTACAAGAGCCTACAAATTTAATGGTGAAGATGCCAAATTTAAATTTGGAGGTGGTAATACCTATAAAAGAAGGGATTATAAAATCGAAAATTATCAAATTATCCCTAACGGTGTTGAAATCACCTTGAATCCAAACGAGATGTTTGAGGAAGAAAACTTATGGCCATCAGATGAAAGAGGCTTTAGCGGTACTCGTTTTGAACCTCAGTTTGTTCCTAATAATACAAATCAATATGATGCTACTATAAATTCATCAGCGGCTTATGCTTCTAATGAATTTACACCTTTTGAAAATCTAAAAACAATTATTGGACTAAGAACTGAATACTATACTCAAACCTATACAGGCTTAAACCAACAAGGATTGTTATTAGAGAATGAGCAGGTACTAGAAACTTTTGATTTATTTCCTACGGCTAATGTTGTCTACTCATTTGCAGAGAAACAAAATTTAAGAGTTGGATATTCTAGAACTACTGCAAGGCCTTCATTTAAAGAAGCTTCATTTGCTGAGATTTTAGATCCTGTTTCAGGCCGTTCATTTATCGGGGGGTTCTTTCCAGATGAAAATGCTACTGGTGATGTTGTTTGGGACGGAAATTTAAGACCTACTTACATTGATAACTTTGATTTAAGATGGGAATTATTTCAAGATATGGGACAAACATTCTCTTTAAGTGGGTTTTATAAGAGATTCACAGATCCTATTGAGATGGTTCAATATGTGCAAATTGCAGGTTTTTTCCAGCCAAGAAACGTAGGTAGTGGAGAAGTAGTAGGTGCAGAAGCAGAGTTTAGAAAAAATTTAAGCTTCATTTCACCTTCTTTAGAAAATTTCTCTTTGAATGGAAATGTTACTATTACACAATCTAAAATTGAAATGGCTCCTAATGAATTTGCTTCCAGAACTAATAATGCGAGAGAAGGGCAAGTCGTTGAAAATACTAGGGAGATGGCTGGACAATCGCCATACATCTTAAACTTTGGAATGTCATATACTGATTACGAAACTGGTTTTGATGGGGGGTTATTTTACAATGTTCAAGGGCCTACCTTGATCTTCGTAGGTATTGGAAACAGATCAGATATTTATTCTGAGCCATTCCACAACTTGAATTTCAATTTGAATAAATCCTTTGGAGTAGACGATAAAATGAAACTAAGTCTTGGAGTAAGTAACATTTTAGGTGATTTGAGAGAAGAATTCTTCCAAGGGTATCAAGCTCAAGAACAAGTGTTTACTAGGTATAATCCAGGTAGATCCGTTAGTGTTGGATTTACTTATAAATTCAGATAATAAGTTTAGGTTGACTTAATTATTATTGATAAAGCTTCCGGGGAAACTCGGAAGCTTTTTTCAATGTATGACAATAAAAAACCCGCAAGTTTCAAGGCTTGCGGGTTTTCTATTTAAAATTCCTTGTAATCTTATTGCTCTAATTGATAAGCTACTACTTTATTTTTAAAGAAAGTCGGTACAAAAACGATCTTTCTATCAGGATCCAAGCCAATATCAGCAGTTTGAGATTCTTCTGCTTTAGTGTCTAATAATAAAGTGGCTTTATTGCCAGCCACATGGTAGATTTCGCCTTTCCATCTGCTGGCGATATAAGTTTCGTCATTCAGCATGGTTAAACCATCGCCACCGGTTACTGAATCATTCACCATTTCGAACTTGTTTTCAGCCAAATCATATTCTCTTAAACCTTTAGCATCTAAAGTCATTAAGTGATCACCTTTGCTGAGTAAACCATTAATGCTTTCAACTCCTTCAGCTATAGTGGACAGTTCACCATCCTCTATTTTGTGAATCAAGCCTAAGCCCATATCTGAAATATAAACTGCATTTTCAGAAGTTGTAATATCATTCAAGAATTCTGCTTTTTCAGGGGTAAATTCTTTAGCGATTTCTCCTGTTTCCAAATCAATGGCTACAACCTTATCGATATCTGTTACATAAAGGTGACCATCAAAAATCCCCAATCCTTTAGGAGCATTTAAGCCAGTTGCCCATTTCAAATTATTTATACTTCCATCAAGATTTAAAATAGAGATAAACCCTTCACCATTTTTATCTAATGGCTTTCCGTTGATATTGGAAACAAACAGTCTATTGCCGTCTCCATCATATAAAACGGATTCACAAGTAGTCATTACGGTATCTGTTTCCCATAATTTTACCAATTTAGGATCAGCAGATTGTTCTACAACCTCTTTTGTTTCAGCCTCTTCTTGATTTTCTTTTTTAGCGGGTTGACATGCAAAAATCAGCAATGCAAATCCCAATACGAACAATGTATTTTTCATAGTTTTTTATGTTGGTTTGTTATAAAGATACGAAACTGATTGCAATCGCAAGTGTTTCAGTTTTTGATAAGATGTTTTAAGAATAAGTTCGCCCTGAATGGAGCTTTGGTTATGTGTTTATGGTTAAATTACCATATGGTCGTCCATACTGGACTTAAGTGTATATTAAATATCCCAACCGGCATTTTGGTGCTTTCAAAAAATATGGAGTTAAACTATATAAAGCATTCCATAGGTTTTAGATGAAAACACCAAAAAGGTGGTAGAAAATGGGTATAGTGTTTCGTTTATTATTTTTGCTTAGCGTCTCCAATATATTTCAAAACATGTCTTAAGGCAGCCTTTCTAATATCTTTTTCCCGTACTTCCGAATGTCTATGAAGCACAAATTGAAATTTTAAAGAAGTGAAATTTTCATTGATTTTGATAATTCGTAAAACATAGCTATCATTTTTTATATATTGATGATATTCTCCTAATACCTCAATAATATGTTTCTCAACAGCTGCCACATCTGTTGCAAGCTCATTTTTTAAATCAAAATCAAAACTTACTTTTCGAATGGCTCTTTTAGTGTAATTAAAGATCTGCGAGGTAAAAACCATTGAATTAGGGATGTAAATTAAATCCTCATCGTCATTTACGATATGCATATTTACCAAAGTGATATCAGTCACTTTACCTTTTACTTCTCCTATTTTAATTTCATCACCTATCATTACTTCTTCAGAGAAGATAATTAACATTCCATTGATCATATTGGCAATGTAATCTTTTGATAAAATCGCTATTGCTGCCGCCACTATACTTAAAGATGTAATTAAGTTGATAGGATCAATTTTGAACAAAAGCAGAATTGCACCAATCAATACAAATGTGTGAATGATATTGGCAATATGATTGATCCCCAAAATGAAATTACTTTTGACTCCTTTCGATATTTTGTGCTTTTGCTGATAATAAAAAACAACGCCCAACCGAATGAAAGAAATCCAAAGGTCTGCATAAAGGTAAAACCTTAAAGCTTTCAAATATTGTTCTTCTATTCCAAAATCAATGAGTTGATTTTTAAAATTATCAATAGCAAAAAGAGCCCCAATAAAAATTACTGCTTTTACTAAAAACCAGATTCTTTTTTTTCGCTCTAGATTAATGGTAGGGGTAATGGATTTTCTATTCATATGACAAAGTTATAACAATCTAATAACACTATAAGTAGGTGCTCTCGGCTTCATCCCTTATTTTTGTAAAAATATTTTACAAATTAAAGATGATAGATAAGAAAAGAAACCCTTGGCACGATATCCATTACGGGGATGAAGTGCCCGAGTATGTGAATGCCGTAATTGAAATTTCTAAAGGCAGCAAGGGTAAATTTGAGTTGGACAAGGAAACGGGTTATTTAATATTGGATAGAGTACTTTTCAGCTCTGTACACTATCCGGCAAATTATGGCTTTATTCCTCAAACCTATTGTGACGATAAAGATCCTTTGGATATAATGGTCATCACTTCAATTGAATTACCACCTCTTTGTATGGTAAAAGCAAAGGTTTTGGGTGTAATGAAAATGATAGATCAGGGAGAAGCGGATGATAAAATCATTGCAGTTGCAGCTAATGATATGTCTGTAAATCATATGAATGATATCAATGACTTACCTCCCCATACTTCAAAAGAAATGCAAAGATTCTTTGAGGATTATAAACAACTTGAAAATAAGAAAGTGGTAGTAGAGGATTTCTTTGATAAAAAGGAAGCTCATAAAGTAATTCAAGAAAGCATTGAGCTTTATAATAAAACCTTTAGAAAGTAAATTAATATCTTAATTTTAAAATAGATGTAAAAAAAATAGTAATAAAATATTAATTTTCTGCTCAAATAAATCTGTGAAACTGTCCCTTTAAGGGGATTATAGGGGTGTTACTAAGTTTGTTGAGAAGTACAATTTCACAAAAAAGCCTGTCTAAATCTTAATTAGACAGGCTTTTTTAGTTTTTAAAACTATTACATCCTGGAAACTTTCCCTCCTGAACCAGTATTAGCATCCACTATAGCTGGTTTTCCACCGTAAGTAATTTTTCCTGAAGATGAAGCTTTCGCAATCAATTTCTCTTGTACATTTAGCTCAATTCTTCCAGATGAGCTCGCAGCCAAATCAGCATTTTCACAGCTAAACTCTGATGCATCAATTCTTCCTGAACTGCTTACTTGTGCTTCAAAATTCTCTGCATTTCCATCTAATGTAAATCTACATGAACTGCTTACTTTAGCTTCAATATTTCCGGCTTCAGCTGATAATGCAATACGTGCAGAACTAGAACCTGAAACTTCAATATTGGCGGCTTTAACATTCAAATCCATTCTAGCTGAGCTTGAACCTTTAATTTCAACATTATTCCCTTCAATTAAATCTTCCGACATCATTCTAGAAGAGCTACTTGCTTGCAGGCTTTCTAATTCCTGAAAATAAACAGTTACTTCCACTTCTACATTTCTGAAAGTCATATTAGAAGCCATTTCAATTTTCAAATCACCCCCTTTTACATCGGTAATTACATCTTCCAATTCACCAGTAGTGCTTACATCAACTTTTGGCTCGCTTCCTTTCTTCAAAGTAACTCGAATGCTTTGAGAAGATGAAACAGATGTAAAATCTGATAAAGAACGAGTTTCGGTTTCTTGAGCTTGCGCTTGAATTGTAAATACGGCAAGAACAAATACAAGTATTAATTTTTTCATGTTTTTATGGGTTAGTTTCTCAGTAAAGATGCAAGAAAGTTGAAGAGGTTGCATAAGGCTTGAAAAAAATTGGAAATTTTTGGTTAAAAACCTTAGGGCACAAAAAAAGCTCAGCAAATTTAATTTACTGAGCTAATTCATTAATCATATCTTAATTCTATTAGAATTTATTCAAAACCTTATTCACTTCTGAGTCAGGATTTGCGCATTGCTCACCAGGTTGTTTTCCACAAAAACTACAAGCTTCACCATCTTTATTCAAAAATGGGCTCTGTGATGCACAAGTTCCTTTGAACTCTCCGTTTTTTAAAAATATCAGTCTTACTGACATCAAAATAAAAAACGCTCCTATTAATCCGATTGCTAATAAAAAAGTAGTCATATTTTTAATTTTTGGAGCATTTGAATTGCCCTGATAATCAATTCACAAATTTAACATTCTATTTTCATAACGCCTACTAAGAAAGCAAAGTTTCTTAACTTGTGCTTTTCTCTAAATCATCAGATTAACAAAATGAAAGAAGTCCAAAAATACCCAGACGCAAGAAGAGAAGCGAAACTGCAAGCTTTTGATAGATTACTCACAATCATGGATCAGCTTCGGAATTTATGTCCATGGGACAAAAAGCAAACTATTGAAAGCATCCGGCATTTGACCATTGAAGAAACCTTCGAACTATCGGATGCTATTCTGGAGAATGATTTAGAAGAAATCAGGAAAGAATTGGGTGATATAATGTTGCATATGGTTTTCTATGCTAGAATGGCTGATGAGCAAAAAGCTTTTGACATGGCCGATGTGCTCGATGGGATTTCTGATAAGCTTATAAACCGTCATCCTCACATTTATGCTGATGTGGAAGCAAATGACGAACAAGCGGTAAAGGAAAATTGGGAAAAAATAAAGTTGAAAGAAAAGGGTAATAAATCAGTTTTAGGAGGGGTTCCTAATTCATTACCTGCATTGATTAAATCTATACGAATTCAAGAAAAAGCCAGAGGTGTTGGTTTTGATTGGGATAAAAAAGAGCAGGTTTGGGGAAAGGTAGAAGAAGAAATTCAAGAATTCAAAACTGAAGAAGAAGCAGGCAATCAGGAAAAAGCTACTGAGGAATTTGGTGATTTGATGTTTAGCTTGATCAATTATGCGCGCTTTGCTGGAATTAATCCGGAAGAGGCGCTCGAAAAAACTAATAAAAAATTCATTAAGCGATTCAATTACTTGGAGTCAGAAAGCAAGAAAGATGGAAAACAAATTTCGGAAATGACTCTCGAAGAAATGGATGTTTATTGGGAAAAAGCCAAAAAAATTTAGAATTATATAGACCGTTTATACTTAATGCAATATTCTTGCGTTTATATGGTAGGTGTATGAATAATCATGTCTAACTCAAAATGATTATTCACTATGGAACATTTCAAAAATGCCACTCGAAAATTGTATGCTAAGCGTCCGCTATTTTTCAATATTGGATTAGTTGTAGCGATTAGTCTTTGTTTTATTGCCTTTGAATTTAAGGTATTTATTTCTGAAGAAGATAAAGTTGAATTACCAGATGAAGAACCTATTGTTTTTCTAAGTGAAGATGTGATTCGTACTTCTCATCCACCTAAGCCTAAGCCTAAGAAATTAATCGAGCCCAAAGGTGATGTCAACATTGTGGAGGTAAAAGAATTAACTAAACCGGATGAAAAGAAGAACGAGGTTGATATAGTTGATTTAATTGATCCAGGTGAAGAATTCAAAATGCCTGAGGAGAAAGTAGAGGATAACACTCCCTATGATCCATTTGCATTAGAAGTAAAACCAAAATTTGGTAGCGGAATGGATGATTTTTACGATTATGTTGCCAATGCCATTGAATACCCTTCTTTTGAAAAAAGGCAAAATATTGGAGGCAGGGTCTTTTTATCCTTTGTTATAGAAAAGGATGGTTCTTTATCTGAGGTAAAAATTGTGAAGGGTGTATCTGAGGGAATTGATAAAGAAGCAATTCGTGTGATTGAGAATGCACCGAAATGGGAGGCAGGTAGACAGAGAGGTCAAGCCGTAAGGGTGAAAATGACTATACCTATTTATTTTCAATTAAGATAGTTTAATAAAGTAGAATGGAAGCTAAAATAGCTTTCATTCTATCCTTCAAAACCAATTTTATTGTGACTTCCATCACAAAATGGCTTATTTCCTGAAGCACCACACCTGCAGAAAGCAGTTAATTTTTCTTTATGTTCTGTATCACCATTGGAATGCTTGATTTCAATACTTCCTTTTACCATTAACGGACCATTTTTGCTAACCTCAACTTTTATTGGATTAGCTTTATTGGAATCACCTTCTTTATTTTCGTTTTTCCAATAACCTGATAGTGCTCCAGATGGACATAAATTTAGTTGCTCCATGATTCTTTTATCCTCTGCACCATTTGTGTTTACCCATGGTTTTTCATTCTTTCTAAATACTTCTGGTAATCCTCGCCAGCATTTTTCGCTATGAATGCATAGTGATGGTTGCCATTCTACAATCAAATCAGTGGATTCGTAAGTTTTTTTTGTGGGTTTGATATTCATTTCATTTTAGCCATTTGATTTAGTAATTAAGTTAATGAAATTTTAATAAAGTTTTGGAAGGAGCTTAAAAATTGATATTCCTGTCATTGATTGAATAGCCCTAATAAATCGTATTGACCATTTGTGGAAGAGATATTATAAATATCGGGGAATAAGTCATAAAGCTGTAAATTTACATTACCTCATTTTAATGATTTGAAAAAACAGTTTATTCTCATATCGTTTCTTTTTTGTCTTGTAGCTCCTGCTATAATGACTTACCTATGGCTAAACCATCAAAAGAAGCAAGTCAAGCGTGAGGTGAAATGGAAAATCATTGAAGGAATAGATAAATCAGAGCTGGTATTAATTCAACTGACTAAAGCTGAGGCTAAAGAAAAACTAGATTGGGAGCATTCCAAAGAGTTTGAGTTTGAAGGCGAGATGTATGATGTAGTAGAATTTGAAGAAACTACGGATAGTGTAAAATACTGGTGTTGGTGGGATTATAAAGAAACAGCATTAAATAAAAATTTGGCTGAAGTGGTCAATAATTTACTAGGTAATCAACCTGATAAAAAGGAGAAGGAACAGAAGATGATTTCATTTTATCAGTCTCTATTTTCAGAGAAAGTCTTTCAATGGCAACCACAACAATTTTATGAAGTGTCAAATCCATCAACTGATTACCGATTTATTTCCAAAATTCATATCAATTCTATTCCATCCCCGCCCCCTCAAAAGGAAGTTTAATTTTTTCTTTTTGTTTTGCTGATTGATTAGGATATCCATTTTAAATTCTTTTTCACTCAGCAAACTCATTTCATTTTTTCACATATAACTGTCCTATTTCCTCATGATTCTTGGGCGAAACCTGTCAGGTTTTGTCCAACAATATGGTGATGTTATTCTGTTATTTGTATGTGTTTAAACCTGTAAACCTGACAGGTTTACAGATACAGGCTAATAAAGGGAAAATAGGAACAAACAAAAATTTATAATGAGGAATATTTTATTGCTCTGTATGTTTTTGGGTAGTCCTTTTATGGTCTATTCTCAAACTATTACGGTTAAAGACGCTAAAACTGCTGAGCCAATTGAAATGGTAACTATTGTGAGTGAGGAGTTGCAGGAATTTATTAGTACTGATCAATATGGTACAGCTGATATTTCAGCATTAGTAGGAGCTCAAGTAATACAGATTCAAAGACTTGGTTATCAATTAAAAATCTTAAGCTACGAAGAGTTGAAGTCTTCTAATTTTGAGATATTGCTTCAGCCTAATAATTTCAATTTGAATGAAGTGATCGTTTCAGCAACAAGGTGGAGGCAAAACACTGGTGACATTCCATCAAAAGTAATTTCTATTTCACCAAAAGAAGTAGAATTGCAAAACCCACAAACAGCAGCTGATTTATTAGGTGTTTCTGGAAAAGTCTATATTCAAAAAAGTCAGCAGGGTGGAGGAAGTCCAATGATCAGAGGTTTTGCTACTAACCGATTGCTATACACAGTGGACGGTGTTAGAATGAACAATGCAATTTTTCGTGGCGGAAATATCCAGAATGTCATTAGCTTGGATCCTTTTGCAACTGAGAATACGGAAGTTGTGTTTGGACCAGGGTCTGTTATTTACGGAAGTGACGCCATTGGGGGTGTCATGAGTTTCCAAACCTTATCAGCAGAACTTTCAGATTCTGGTTCTGCTAAAATTTCTGGAAAAGTCAATTCTAGGTTTTCTTCCGCTAATAATGAGAAAACTATTCATGCCGATATTAAATATGGCTGGAAAAAATGGGCGTTTGTAACCAGTGCTAGCCGTTGGGATTACGATCATTTAAGGCAAGGTAGCAATGGCCCTGATGATTATTTAAAATCCTATCATGTAGAAAGAATTGAGGGTGAGGATAGAGTGGTAGAACAAGATGATTCTTTAATTCAAAATCCTACTGCATATACTCAGAAAAACTTGATGCAAAAAGTGAGGTTTCAACCTAATGAATATTGGGACTTTCAATATGGATTTCACTATTCAGAGACTTCTGATTATGGTCGATATGACCGACTAAATAGGGTAATTAATGATGAGCCTCGTTATGCAGAATGGAAATACGGCCCTCAAAAATGGATGATGAATAATTTGAATATCACACATTCAAAAGAGACCAGAGCCTTTGATCAATTGTCAATTCGTTTGGCACATCAACAGTTTGAAGAAAGCAGAATTGACCGCAATTTCCGAAGTGAGATCAGAAGGATAAGAGCAGAAAAGGTAGATGCTTATTCAGCCAATATTGATTTTATCAAGAAATTTGGAGAAAAAAGCACTGCATTTTACGGTGCAGAGTATATTTTGAATAATGTTGAATCAAATGGTAAACAAGAAAATATCTTAACAGGAGATTTTGCCAAGTCACCTTCCAGATATCCTCAATCTACTTGGAGTTCGATGGCGGTTTATGCGAATTATGAATTTAAACCATCTGATAAATTCACGCTTCAAAGTGGTATAAGATATAATCACTTTTTATTGGATGCTGAATTTGATACTACATTTTATTCATTTTCTTTTACTCAAGCTAATATAAATAATGGTGCATTGACAGGTAGTTTAGGTTTGGTTTATCATCCAAGTGATTCGTGGTCGGTCAATGCTAATTTTGGTACTGCATTCAGAGCACCCAATGTAGATGATGTAGGTAAAATTTTTGATTCGGAGCCTGGAGCTGTAGTGATTCCCAACCCAAACCTGACTTCAGAATATGCTTATAATTGGGATATAGGAGTGGCTAAGATATTCAATGATTTTCTTAAAGTAGATTTCACCGCTTATTATACAATCCTTAACAATGCCATGGTTCGAAGAAATTCTCAGTTGAATGGACAAGATAGCATCATTTTTGATGGTGAAAGAAGTCAAGTTCAATCCATTCAGAATGCAGCTATTGCCAATGTTTATGGTGTTCAGGCAGGAATGGAAATAAAATTTCCAGGAGGGATTAATTTATCATCTGATTTAAATTATCAAATAGGTGAAGAAGAGCTGGATGATGGTTCAGTAAGTCCATCTAGGCATGCACCTCCATTGTTTGGAATTACTCGGTTGAATTTTAAATCCAGGGATTGGAAAGTTCAGCTTTATGCCAATTATCAGGCAGAAAGACAACATTCGGAATTAGCGGTTGAAGAAAGAAGAAAAACGGAAATTTACGCTTTAGATAAAAATGGCGATACGTATGCACCTGCTTGGTACACCTTAAATTTTAAAATGAGCTACCAATTATGGGAGGATTTCGGTTTAAATGTAGGTGTAGAAAATATTACCGATCAACGTTATAGACCCTATAGTTCTGGAATGTCAGCTCCAGGCAGGAATTTTATTGCCTCATTAAATTTAAAATTTTGACATTATTTTTGATTTCAGGAGATTAATGTTTAGAGTAGTCTCTTGAAACTTTTCTTTTGATTTGAACTTTCAATTCCTATTGCCAATCATTATTCGTAATTTTGCAGCTTGATTGAGGAATCTATATGAATAAGTTAGAACAAGAGATAAGCAAGCGAAGAACTTTTGGCATTATTGCCCACCCGGATGCTGGTAAAACTACTTTAACAGAAAAGCTTTTACTTTTCGGAGGAGCGATTAACAAAGCTGGAGCTGTTAAATCCAATAAAATTGATACTGCAACCAAATCCGATTGGATGGAAATTGAAAAGCAGAGGGGTATTTCTGTGGCTACTTCCGTAATGGGATTTGAATATAAAGATTTAAAAATCAACTTATTGGATACTCCAGGTCACCAAGATTTTGCTGAGGATACCTACAGAACTCTAACTGCTGTGGATAGTGTAGTGATGGTAATTGACTGCGTTAAAGGGGTAGAGCAACAAACTGAAAAGTTAATGGAAGTTTGTCGTATGCGTAATACTCCTGTGATTTGTTTTATCAATAAATTAGATAGAGAAGGAAGAGATCCTTATGATTTGCTTGATGAAATTGAAGAAAAATTAGATATTCAAGTTCGGCCGTTAACTTGGCCAATCGGAATGGGTAAAACTTTTAAAGGTGTTTATAATTTATTCAGTAAAAATTTATTGCTTTTCAAACCAAGCAAACAACAACTAACAGCTGAAGGAATTGAAATAAAAGATCTAAGTGATGAGAATCTCAATAAGAATGTAGGAGATACTTTGGCCGATCAGCTGAGAGAAGATGTAGAATTAATTGAAGGTGTTTACCCTGAGTTGGATAAAGAAGAATATTTATCAGGAAAAGTAGCGCCTGTTTTTTTTGGTTCGGCTATCAATAGTTTTGGTGTGAAAGAAATGTTGGATACTTTTATCAATATTTCTCCACAGCCAAAAGAGCGCTCTACAGAAGAAAGAATTATTAAGCCTAATGAAGAGAAATTCACAGGTTTCGTATTTAAGATTCATGCCAATATGGATCCTAAGCATAGAAACCGAATTGCTTTCGTTCGTATTTGCTCAGGGAAATTCCAAAGGGGAAGCAGTTATTTGAATGTTAGGCACGATAAAAAATTTCGTTTTTCCAATGCAACAGCATTTATGGCACAAGATAAAGAAACTGTAGATGAGGCTTATCCAGGTGATATCGTAGGGTTATTTGATACAGGAAATCTAAAAATTGGAGATACCTTATCTGAAGGCGAAAAAGGCATTTATAAAGGGATTCCTTCTTTCTCCCCTGAAATATTTAAGGAAGTAATAAATAAAGATGCCATGAAAACCAAGCAATTGGACAAAGGCTTAACCCAGTTGATGGATGAAGGGGTAGCACAATTGTTTACATTTGAAATGGGAGCTAGAAAAGTAGTTGGCGTGGTTGGTAATCTTCAGTTTGAAGTAATTCAACACCGTTTGAAAAACGAGTATGGTGCTTCTTGTGAGTTTGCCCCTATGAATTTATATAAAGCTTGCTGGTTTAGCAGTAAGGATAAAAAGAAGTTAGATGAATTTGTAAAATCAAAGTATCGACATATTGCCAGAGATAAGGATGGAAAAATGGTTTTTATGGCAGAAACCAAATCATGGCTTCAAATGGTAGAAGATAATTTCCCGGAAATTGATTTCCATTTCCAGTCGGAATTTTAAATTAGATTTTAGAATCAATAATCTAAATCCAAGACCAACTTTCCCAAAATTGAAAATTTTGGGAAAGCTTTTTTTGAAGAAATTTCAACCCTAGGTCAGAAGAAGTTAGGTTTTTATCTTATATTTTTTGGATAATTCCGGACCTGTGCTACTGACCGAATTTCCCTTTTGCGGATTAAGGGGCTTCAAAACTTCGTCACTTTAATATATGTTATATACCCAAATTTTCCGACTTTTGTCATTATGAATTATCAGGAGTTTTTACAAATTGTTATGTATGAAGATAATCACCTTTTGGTGGTAAATAAGCCTTCAGGTATGTTAGTGCAGGGAGATCAAACTGGAGATACCCCAATTTCGGAACATGCAAAAGAATACATAGCTAAAAAATATAATAAGCAAGGGAAAGTATTTTGCGGAACTCCGCATAGAATCGATAGACCAGTAAGTGGAACATTGGTGCTAGCTAGAACTTCCAAGGCTTTAGAACGAGTATCCAAATTATTTCATGATGGTAAGGTTGATAAAACCTATTGGGCTATCACTGAAAAAAGACCTCCAAAAACTGAGGATACCATCACGCATTGGCTCAAAAAAGATCCCAATAAAAACCTTACACACGCCCATATGAGTGATAAAAAAGGAGGATTGAAATCAACACTTTCTTATCGTTTGGTTCGTGCTTTGGGAGATAGAAATTTGATAGAGGTAAAGCCTTTAACGGGAAGACCACATCAAATTAGAGTGCAATTGGCTAGAATCGGTTGTCCTATCATTGGAGATGTGAAATACGGTTTTCCAAAACCAACAAAAGATGGCTCAATAGCTTTGCATGCAAGATCGATCAGCTTTGAGCATCCAGTGAAAAAAGAACCTTTCAATGTAGTGAGTCCTATTCCAAAGGCATTTGTATGGTCATTTTTTGAGGATGTTATTTAAAATGGAAAAAGGGTAATTTTGCCATTGGTGTAAATACTATTGTATTCATATTTAAAATTTTTCAATTTTAGATTCAATTTATTTATATGAAAAAAGCTATTCTTTTATTTTTTACTACTTTGTTCATTGCTTTTCCTGCTTTCACTCAAAATCATCATTCAGATTCTGTTCAAATAGCAGATATTATCCAGGATGTTTTTGATGGTATGCGTGAATCGGATACTTCTAAAATGGCTCCTCACATGCATCCAAACGTAAAAATGCAAAGTTTAACCATTGATGAAAGTGGAAATAAAATTAGTCAGTTGAATGGAGCAGAAGGATGGCTGAATGCAGTGGCTAATAATAAAGGAGCGGTTTATGATGAGCAAGTGGATAATCTAAGAATTCTCTCAGATGGGGGAGTTGCCACGGCATGGATGGATTATAAATTCTATTTGGGACATGAACTAAGTCATTGTGGTGTCAATTCATTTCAATTCATCAAAATAGATGAAAAATGGAAAATAATTTATATAATTGATTCGAGAAAAAAAGAAAACTGTCATTAATTAAACTATAACCTAAACTTTATTAAAATGGAAGATCAAACAGAAAACTACAGTCAGCATTCAATAAAATGGGGAGCCATTTTAGGGTTAATCTCTATAATAATTACCTTAGTAATTTATATTATAGATATAACACTTTTAGCAAAATCAGGGGTAGGATTAGTTTCATTAGGAATTTCAATAGCTATTTTGATTTATGCAGGTAGAGACTACAGGTCAAAACTTGGAGGATATATGTCCTTTAAAGAATCTTTTCTCCATGCGTTTGTAGTTTTGGTAGTCTCTGGATTTTTGAGCGTGTTATTTAATATTCTTTTATATAATGTAATTGATCCCAGCATAGTGCCAGTATTGGTTGAGGCACAAATGACTAACACAATGCAGGCTATGGAGGCTTTTGGAGGTGGTTCAACTGAAATGATGGATGGCATGGCTGAAGAATTTAAAAATAGCTTTACTGTTATCGGTCAAGCTAAAGCATTTTTATGGTTGCTTATATTTTATGCAATTGGCGCTTTAATTGTAGGTGCTATTAACAAAAAGAAAAATAAGGAAGAGGAATTTTAAAATATTCTTACCTTGCTTAAAAGGCCATTCAATGTTAAATTGAATGGCTTTTTTTGTGGTTAAAATAGTAAAACCAACCCTTTTGGATTTTTTCAGTTTTAATTAAGGGTATAGATTATCCTTCAAAATGAGGGTTCAGTCGAAAAAGTAATGGCTATTTATCTGCTGAATTATTTATTGTCTATATTGGGAACTTTAAATAAAGATATGATGAACCATTTCAACAAGTCTTTTTATATATTTTTAATAACCCTAATGTGTTTTAACTGGGCTTGTTCCACTAAAACAGATTCTCAATCAAAAGATTTATCTTATGCTATTGAACCAGTAGAGTTCGATTTTGATAAAATTAAGGAGAGAGGATATTTAACTGCTGTTGTGGACAATAGTGCTACTAGTTATTTTATATACAAAGGTCAGCCAATGGGATATGAATATGAAATGTTAAATTGGCTTGCAGCAGATTTAGGGGTTGAGTTGAAAATAATTAAGGATAATAGCATTTCTTCTGCTCTTGAAAAAGTAAATAGAGGAGAGGCAGATATAGCGGCTTTTAATTTGACAGTCACAAAAGAAAGGAAGCAATTCGTTGATTTTACAAATCCTTTATATTTTGTTAGGCAAGTATTAGTGCAAAGAAAGCCAGAGAATTGGAGACAAATGAAAATTCATGAGATAGAAAATGAATTACTTAGAGATCCTATTCAACTAACAGGAAAAGAGGTTCATGTTCGAAAGAGTTCTGCTTTTTCTACTCGATTAGCAAATCTCTCCGATGAAATTGGCGGTGATATAGTAATAATTGAAGATAGTAGTAGTTTGGAAGTGGAAACACTGATAAAAATGGTAGCTGAAGGCGAAATTGAATATACAGTTGCCGATGAGGATGTTGCCATGTTAAATGCAACTTACTATCCTATATTAGATGTGAAAACGCCTATTAGTTTTTCCCAACAAATAGCTTGGGCACTAAGATCAAATGCAGATACCTTGGAAACTAAAATCAACTCTTGGCTAGAAGAGCGGCAAAAGGAAACTGATTATTATGTAATCTATAATAAATATTTCAAAAATCTTAAGCGATCGGCTAATAGATCATATTCTGAGTTCTCATCTGTAAGTGGTGATAAACTTTCCCCATTCGATGATGAAATTAAAGCAACTGCTGATGAAATAGGATGGGATTGGAAATTGCTGGCTGCTTTAATTTATCAAGAAAGTAAATTTGATCCTAATGTAAAATCGTGGGCTGGAGCTAAGGGATTAATGCAAATGATGGAGCCCACTGCTCATGAATTTGGAGCTAAGAATTTATATGATCCAAATGAAAGTTTAATGGCAGGAGGAAATTATATTAAATGGTTACAAAAAGCACTTAAAAAGCATATTCAAGATAGTGTTGAAAGACAAAAATATATTTTAGCAGCTTATAATGTTGGGATTGGTCATATGCAGGATGCAATTCGCCTAACCAAAAAATATGGTGGAGACCCTACTAAATGGGATAACAATGTTGAAAAATATTTATTATTGAAGTCTCAAAAGAAATATTATACTGATCCAGTAGTAAAATATGGTTATTGTAGAGGAGAAGAGCCCGTAAATTACGTTAAAGAAATACTGGACAGGTATCAACAATATGAATTATTATTAAATTCACCGGAAGTTGAGGATGACTCAACAGCTCCCGTAATTTAGAGTTTAACTATTTATTTTAATTATGAGATGTCAAAAATAGATCAACTTTTTAAAGAGTATACAGAGGACCGCTTTATCAATTTAAATAAAGAGCAATTTGTTTACATTGTGAATCTTTTTCCTGCCCTAAGAGTGGTAATGTCGGATGGTATAGTTGATCAAGATGAATGGGTGACTGTAAAAAGACTCGCTAAAATTCTAGGAGATGAATTTGCATCAGAAGATTTAGGGGAAGAAAAAGAGGAAAATCTTATGCTTATCTACAGAGCCGAGTTTCGTCATTTGGTTAAGAATTTGGATATCTGGCAAGATAAATTTCTAGCAGCATTAAAAGATTATTTTAAAGAAAATGAACCTTCTAAAGAATTTGTTGTCGAAACTATGTACCTCTTTGCTAGTGCTTCAGATGGTGTTTCAGAAGAAGAAAATGAAGTAATCGAATTTCTAACCAGAGAATTAGGCTTGGAAGATATTGAGCTTTAGAATTATTAGACTGAAAATTCTTTAGGCAATATAATCATTAAAAAAGCTTCATTGAAATTGATCTCAATGAAGCTTTTTTAATTATAAACTGATTGATAGTTATAACATATTGAAGTATAACTATTCCCTATTCCTCCATTTCAACATCAATTATATTATCATCTTTTTTCCTATCTATCAATTTGTTCAAAGGGTCAACTCCTGCTTTAACTGGCTCACCTCTCACTTTTAAAGTAATAGAATGCTCTCCAGGAGCTATTTTATGCTTTTCTAGATACAGTGGATTGGTTCTCTTTCTGCCACTCTCATCTCGATCTTCAGCAGCAAAAACACCAATATCCATATAATCACCATCATATTTGGCAGGAGTTTCTTGACCAGTGCTATCAGCATAAAGCTTCTGTGAGGTTAATTTTATGGTCACTTCATAGATGCCATCTTCTAGTTTTTTAGCAGTGGCCATTTCAGCCTTATTTTCATAAAGCGTGATTTTCTTCCAAGTATCTTCCAAATAATACTTTAAACTATCAGGGGTAACCGATTCAAAATATCGATATAAATCATGGCTACCTGCAAAAGGTGGAGTTTCTTTATGAGCGAATTCATCTCTAAAGCCTCGGATAGCTTTGTTCATCAAACTATCGCCTATGAAATCTCGCAATCCATAAAGGATCAAACTACCTTTTCTATACCATTGATAAGATCTATTGCAATCAATAAATACATTTTCCTTCTTTGATTCGAATGCCCTACCTCTTAAATAGCCATTTAATTCATCCTCAAGGAATCTTTTCATATTCGCCTTTCCATATTTTCTTTCTGATAAAACTAAAGCAGTATACTCTGCCAAAGATTCTGAAATAAGATTGGCTCCACGAGTAGAGTTAGGCACCACCTGATGCCCCCACCATTGGTGTGCTAATTCGTGGGCAGTAACAAAATAAGCATAATCAAAATCATCAGGATCACTGAAATCAGCTATCCAGCCAAAACCTTCAGAATAAGGTACCGTGTTCGGGAATGATTGAGCGAAATTTGCATACCTCGGGAATTCCAAAAGCCTCATTTGCCTAAATTGATAAGGACCATATACCTCGGAAAAATATTCAATTCCATCTTTAAAGGCGGCCGAAAAGCGATCTAAGTTATAATCGTGTGAAGCCAAATGAAAAATTTCAATATTGACATCTGTATTGTCAGGCATTTTGGCTTTATCACTATAAACAGCATAATCAGCTGACACTAGGTTATAGAATAAATCGATTTTGGAATCCTGAACATAATGGAAATATCTTCTATCTCCATCTGTCCATTCTTTTTGTAAATATCCAGGTGCAATAGCAATTTGATCTTTTGAAGTACTAACTGTAGCCTCGAAAGTCACCAAGTCCGCATCATCATTAAACAGCATAGTCCTCCTACCATAAGGATCATCATGTGGTGGTAATTCATCTATCTTTTCTGGAAGATCATATTTCTTTCGTTTTTCATCACTGCTCAGTTCTGCACTAGCACTATATCCTATTGAAGGCATGCTTTGGCCAATAAAGGTCCCGTTATAAACTATTTCTCTTGAAAAACCACTATTGACAAAACCTGTATTTGTTAAGGCAGAATGAAAATCCAATTCTAAAGTATCACCTGGATACATTGTAGTTGGCAAGGCATAAATCTTATACCAAGGTTTAACTTCTTTTTCTCCAAAAATTTGAAATTTGCCTTTCTCGTATGATAAAGGGAATCGATATGAAAGCGTATCTCCTTTATAAAGGGCATGAAAATAACTAGCCCCTGCAAAATTTAAATGCAATGAATCTATCGGCTCATCGGTTTTATTTACCATTTGAACCTTCACCTCAGAGTATGCATCTCGCTTTTTGGGAAAAATTTCAGCATTTACATTTACACTTATGATTTTTGGTTGTGCTATAAATTCATATTGCTTTAATTGTTTCTCATAGTCTGCTTGCCGTTTTTCTGATTCAGTCACTGTTAAATAGCCATTGGTGTATACTACCGTTTTAAAAATATAGCTACCAAGACCCAGCGCTACAAATAACAAAGCATAAGAAAGTACGGCTGTTGAATTTTTTAGACGGTTCTTTCCTTTATTTAACCTTTTCTTAAAATTGATGTCTGAACCTCTTGCAAAGAAAAGAGAGAAAAATAATATTAGGAAAACACCAAATGCTGTCCAATATAGATTATACCACAATAATGGAGCTCCAAAATGACCTAATCCATTCAAATCTGACCAGATGTAGTTAGGCTTATAGGAGAAAAAGAATAGGTTAAAATTAAAGTCAGCAAAATCCCTTAAAACGATCATCACTAACCAAATTCCAATACTTACCGCATGACCTGCAAATTTATTGTTCACGATTAAATGAACCGCAAAAATTAACATTAGCATTTGCAGATAATCAGGAAAAGAGATCAGATAACTATCTACCAAATAAACTCCTATATCATAATTATAATATCCTTTCAGTGTCTGTACAATTAGCCCAACAACTATTGGTAAAGAAGCCAATAAGAGACAAATAGTAGCCATTCCTAAAAATTTTGATGCAATTAATACGCCATCTTTTATAGGAAAAGTGTCACTTATGGAAGAATAACCTGAGCTTTTATCTCTAGGTAATGTTTCACCACCAAAGAAAACCAGGATAATGAAAACAAAAATGATATAATCATAGCCCTTAAATTCCATTAAAAAAGAGGTGGAAGGACGGTTTGGGACACTGTAAATGGTGCTGCCAATCCAAAAATCAATTACTAAGAAAACGAGACCTCCTAAAAGAATTGCTCTAAAGTAACTGTCTTTCAGTACATTCTTAATCTCAAGCTTGGATAACGTGATCAAACTTTGGCGTTGGTAAGCTTTTGTAAAGGATGTAGTTACTTTTTTAAGAAGTGTTTTTGTTGAAGACTCCTCATTTTCCTCAACTTTTGATTTTTTGGAAGTAGCTTGAAAGAAATACTTAAAACTGAACCGCATATAGGAAGCGATAAATAGTAAAATACCTATGGAGATCCATAGTATTCTATTGATCAGTAAGTTACCAGATACATCTACTCTATAGGAGTTTTGTTCAAAAGGAGTTAAATATTCTACTTGAATACTGAAAGAATTAAGACCAAGTGGATCTAAAATTTGAACCAATTCTTTGTTGTCCAGATCATTTGACAAAAAATTAGTTAATAAATAGAGAATGAAAACAATGATCCCACCTGAATAAATCGCCTTAATATTCTTTGTGAAAATAATTAATGCGAAAAACAAAGTGGAGAAAAACCATAAATTAGGCACAACTAAACTAATCCATGGCTGGAAATAATTCATGAACAGATTAGGCCCATACCTTTCAGCAGGTGTCCATCCTGTGGCAGCTCCGATTATCGTTCCAAGATAAATTCCAACAACTACTCCTAATGAGATAAAGAGTAGAGTGACAAAGGATCCCCAAAATCGACCCATGAAGTAAGCGTTTTTTGAAATCGGTAGACTAAAAAGGAAAGTGCCGGTCTTATGTTCAATATCTCGATACATTGGTACACCCATAACTGCAGAGGCGATTAGGATACCAAAAATTGATACCACCAGCATTAGATTAGCAATTGTAATAGGGGCATTGTGAAATACTTTTTCTGTTGCTGGAGTGCTACCAGAAGCAAAAAGTAAGAGTGACACAAGTAGTAATATTCCAAAGTACATATAGGTAGCAGGTCTGCTAAACCTATACCTTAATTCAAATATGAAAATGTTTAACATGGTCAGTGAAGATTAAAGAGTGATAGGATCTACTTTTTTAGAAATGTGACTGAAATACACATCTTCAAGATTGGGTTCTACATGTTCAAAACCTTCACCAGGATTACTTTCAGCCTCTACTCGCAAGGCTAAATTACCTTCTTTTAGTTTAGTGGAGATCACCTTATAATTTTGCTTATAAGTTTCCAATTCATCCTTTTTAATGATTTTTGCAAATATATTATGTTGTAATTGACTCAAACCATCAGCAGGTTTACCGTCCATTAATACTTCTCCATTGCAAATAATGGCCATATTAGAGCAAAGTGTGCTCACATCTTCAACAATATGTGTTGACAAAATAACGATCGTATTTTCACCAATTTCACTTAGCAAGTTGTAAAAACGATTTCTTTCAGTTGGATCTAAACCTGCAGTAGGTTCATCCACAATAATTAAGTTGGGATTTCCAGCTAGTGCCTGTGCAATTCCAAATCGTTGGCGCATACCACCAGAATAAGTTCCCAAAGCTTTTTTTCGATGGTTATATAAATTAACTTTTTCTAAAAGACTAGCCACTAATTCTTTTCGTTCACTTTTGTTACCTACTCCTTTCATTTGGGCTATGTGATCTAACATGACCTCTGCACTTATTTTTGGATAAAGTCCAAAATCCTGTGGTAAGTAGCCCAAGCGCTCTCTTATAGCCTGAGGGTTTTCCATTACATTAATATCATCCAGCATAATACTGCCGGAATCTGCGTCCTGTAATGTGGCTATTGTTCGCATTAAGGTGGATTTGCCAGCTCCATTTGGGCCCAACAAACCAAACATTCCTTTAGGAATAGTTAAAGAAACGTTATTAAGTGCCTGCACTCCATTAGAGTAGGTCTTGGATAAATTTTGGATTGATAGTTGCATATAGCTTTATTGGATTAGTGAAAAAAGAAAGCAATATAATTATTTTTTTATTTAATACAGATGTTTTATATAGAAGAGGTTGACCTCATGAAAATGTTTTCAATTTTCGCTTAGAGTCAATAAATAGGATTATTTATGGTAATTTTAAGAGCATAAGATTAAAAATCTTAAAGAGATTTTTAATCTTATATTTTAGGAAAGTTAATATGATATTTCACAGCTAATAATCTAGCTGACATTATAAATGAGGCAGTCAATATAAAATTTATATCTCTCTCAAGCTGAAAATAGTTTAATAAGGTGTAGAGCATACCGCCTAATAGGCATACACTTGCATAAATTTCCTTTCTGAAAATAACAGGGGTTTCATTAACCAAAGTATCACGGATTACACCTCCAAAAACGGCAGAAAACATGCCCATAATTGCAGCAATTTCCCATCTAACACCCATTGATAAGGCTTTTTCAACGCCAGCAACGGTGAAGAGTGCAATTCCCATTGAGTCAAATAGGCTCAAAGTTTTTCTTAGCTTTTGAAGGAATTTATTGAAAAAACTAGTGAGTAATACACCGAATAGAATGGTATAAATAATATTCATATCGCCAACCCATGACAACGGATAGCTTCCCAACATAATATCCCTTAAAGTTCCGCCTCCGATAGCAGTTACAAATCCTGTGAAGCCAGCACCAAACCAATCTTCTGATTTGTCTTTAACAGCTAATGCACCAGAAATGGCAAAAACTAATGTACCTAAAAGCTCAAGTGCATATTGTATTTGCATTTTCTATAGAGTTTTAAGGTCAGATTTTTTCAATTTTAGCATGGGTTTCCAAGTAAACGGGCAAAGCAGCTGAACCATACCAATTATAAATATCATAAGCTAACAAATCTGCTTTTATGGCAGGATCAGTTAGTAAAAGCTCTGCTACTTTTGCTTTGTCAGGCTCATCAAAAATATAAATCCCCCTATAATTATTGCTATTTTGTCCTAATGGTCCAGCTACAATTAATTCACCTGCTTCAGCTAGTCTTCCAATATTATCCAGATGTCCTCTAAACAAACTATCAACTCTCGCTTTATCCTCTATGTTTCCACCACCAGTTTTCAACATAACTAAAGTATAGGATTTCATTCCATAGTCATCTGCTCCCAATGAATCAGCTAGGTTTTTATCATAATTTGAATTTTGGGAAAGCACCAAAAATGGGGAGACTAAGAAAAGGCAAAGCAAAAGTAGATTCTTCATGTTTTTTATATTTAAAATGTGATTTTCATCTTAAAAAGTCTTCAATTAAACTTAAAAATTCTTCTGGTTTTTCAGCATGAATCCAATGTCCTGCTCCTTCTACCATTTTGATTCTTGCGTTCGGAAAGAAATTATTGATGGCAATATGATCTTCCGATTTGATGTAGTTGGAGTTTTTTCCACCAATGAATAATGTATCTTTTTCGGTAGTCAAACTTTTTTCTAAGCCTTTGCCCACTACCTCAATATTCTTTTCTAAAATAGGCAGATTGATTTTCCATTCGAATTCTTTATTTTCATTTCTGGTAAGGTTTTTTAGCAGAAATTGTCTTACTCCTTTTTCTGGAACATATTCCGACAATTTTTGATCTGCATCTCCTCTTGATTCTATCTTATCTAATTTGAGGCTACAAAGCCCTTCCAAAATAGAATCATGATGAACGGGATATGCTTTTGGAGCAATATCAACAACCACTAATTTATCATATAAATCTGGATGCTGAACTGCAAAATACATAGCCGTTTTTCCACCCATTGAATGACCAATTATATGAGGATTTTCAATATTGTTGGATTCAATAAATTCTTCCAAATCATCAGCCATTACCTCATAATTATGCACATCATCATGCGGTGAATCACCATGATTTCGCTGATCCACCAGATAGACATGAAATTTCTCCGATAATTTTCGGCCAATTGTCATCCAATTATCCGAAGAACCAAAAAGCCCATGTAAAATAATTAGCGGCTGTCCGCCATCACCTAATTCTTTATAATTTAATTTCATATTTTAAGATTTTTAGAATCTAGATACTAGAACCTAGACAAATTTAATTTTTACTCAATTGCCCAATTCCGATTTCCCGGCTAGCTTACGGGTTAGGGGGCTTTCCGGTCTGAACTTCGTTACTGACTCAGGCAAAGAATTTCCTTCACCCAACTTCCTACTTCAAGCTCCCTACTTCATTCCCCCTTTGGGGGCTAGGGGGCATCAATCTTCTCTTAGCTCTCTTAGGTATAGCTGAATCGTATTCTCCAACCCAAAATAAAGCGCATCACAAATTAAAGCATGACCAATGCTAACTTCATCCAAAAAAGGAATTTTTTCTTTCAAGAATTTCAAGTTTTCCAGGCTCAAATCATGACCAGCATTAATTCCTAGTCCAACTTCTTTTGCTCTATTAGCTGCTAAAACAAAAGGTTCTAGAGCTTTTTCTCTATCCTTAGCGTAATTTGCAGCATAAGGTTCTGTATAAAGTTCAATTCTATCAGTGCCTATTTTTGCAGCGGCATCAATAAGTTTAAGATCTGTTCCAATAAAAATTGAAGTTCTCACGCCCATGCTTTTCAATTGAGCAATTATATTTTTCAAAAAGTCATGATGTTTGATGGTGTCCCAACCCGCATTTGAGGTTAAAACACCCGGAGGATCAGGTACTAATGTGGCCTGAGCAGGTTTATTTTTTTCCACCAGTTCTAAAAATCGATCATCAGGATAGCCTTCAATGTTAAATTCGGTAGTCACAATTGGTGCTAAATCATAGACATCCTTTGTAGTGATATGTCGTTCATCCGGGCGGGGATGGATAGTAATTCCTTGTGCACCAAAACGTTCGCAATCCTTGGCAACATTGACTACATTAGGGTTTTCACCGCCTCTTGCATTACGCAAAGTGGCAATCTTATTGATATTGACGCTTAAGCTTGTCATAATTTTGTTTTTATATGATAACTTTGTCGGCAAGTTAATGATTTTAAAAATTTACTATGAGCTTAAAACAACAAATTGATACGGATATTAAAAATGCAATGAAAGCTAAGAATAAAGAAGAGCTTCAAACATTGCGTTCTATAAAGTCAATGATTTTATTGGCTGAATCTGAGAAGGGAGCAGCAGAAAATCTTTCCGAAGATGCTGAAATGAAATTATTAATGAAGGCAGCCAAGCAAAGAAAAGAATCTGCTGAAACTTATAAAGAGAATGGTAGAGATGAATTGGCTCAGGCTGAATTATTTGAATTAGATGTGATCGAAAGATATTTGCCAAAGCAAATGTCTGAGCAGGAATTAAGATCAAAATTAGAAGATATTATTAATAAAGTTGGTGCTTCCGGTCCTCAGGATATGGGTAAAGTTATGGGAGTTGCCACAAAAGAATTAGCTGGTAAGGCCGATGGCAAAATGATTTCTCAATTAGTAAAACAAATTCTGGCTTCTTAAATGAAAACCCTTGATATCATTTTATTGATACCATTGTTTTTTGGAGCTTACTTAGGCTTTAAAAAAGGGTTGCTATTGGAGATAGTATCATTAGTAGCTCTAATTTTGGCTATAGTTGGTGCTTTTAAACTTCTGGATTTTGGTATGGAAGTATTGCAGCCCTATTTCGAAAATTGGGAGCAAGCTTTGCCTATTATTTCATTTGTATTACTTTTTATAGCCATTTTATTAATTGTAAACCTGATAGGGAAGATTGTTAAAAAGATTTTGGATATGACTCTTTTGGGAGGCTTAGATAATTTTGCAGGAGCAGTAATAGGGCTGTTGAAATGGGCATTTGGTGTTAGCTTAGTCCTATGGTTGGGAGAATCAATTGAGATTAGCGTTTCAGCAGATATGGCTGAAGGAACCTATATTTATCCAATAGTGGCATCTATAGCGCCTTTTATGGTTGATTTAATTTCTGCTTATATGCCCTTTATTCAGGATGTTTTTGATCAACTGAAATCGCAATTTTTATTTGATCAATCATGATTTTATTATTAGATAATTTTGATTCATTTACCTATAATTTGGTTGATTATTTTAATCAACTAGGCGAAGAATGTGAAGTTATCCGAAATGATGTTTCTCCTGAAAAATTGGATAAAAGTAAATACTCAGCTTTGGTTTTATCGCCAGGACCGGGTAAACCAGAAGATGCTGGTTTTTTAATGGATTATATCGGTGCTTTCGAAAATGAGGTTCCAATCCTTGGGATTTGCTTAGGACATCAAGCAATAGGAAAATATTTCGGAGCAAATATAGTCAAGGCTGTAAAACCCATGCATGGGAAAATATCAACTGTCTTCCAATTGAAAAATGATGAAGTGTTTACTGGCATGACTCATGATTTTGATGTAGTGAGGTATCATTCTTTAGTAGTTAAGAATTTAGATAAAACTTTGCTTTCACCTTTAGCTAATACAAAAGAAAATGAAAACATGGTTTTTAAACATCAGTTTCTTCCGATATATGGAATACAATATCATCCTGAAGCGGCATTAACTGATTATGGATTGAAAATTCTATCAAATTGGAAAACCCTTGTAAATAGAAAAATGGAAGCAATAGTGAATAAATTGTAGTAGTTTCAAGGAAAATGATATATTTAACCCTATTAAATCTTCTAGCGTTTAATGAAAAGTAAGTTATTACTTTTATAAAAGATCATTTATTGCATAAAAGAAGATAATTTTTTAGTGAATTAGATTAAATTATGGAAATACATAAAAAAGGAGAATACAGTTATATAGACGAAGGAGCTGGAGAACCATTAGTTCTTTTACATGGATTATTCGGAGCTTTAAGTAATTGGGAAGCGGTTGTTAATAAGTTTTCCCAAGAGTATCGAGTTTTAATTCCTTTATTACCTATTTATGATATGCCAATTAAACAGGCAGGCTTGGGAGCATTAACAGATTTTGTAGAAGGATTTGTAGAGCAACAAGGCTTGGAGAAAATGACTTTAATTGGAAATTCATTAGGAGGTCATGTGGCCTTAATTTATACTTTAAGACATCCAGAGCAAGTAAGCCGATTAGTGCTGACAGGTAGTTCAGGGCTTTTTGAGAATACAATGGGAGGCTCTTTTCCGAAAAGAGGAAGTTATGATTACATTCAAGAGCGAGTGGCTTACACTTTTTACGATCCCAAAACGGCTACAAAAGAATTAGTGGATGAGGTTTTTGAAACCACCAAGAGTATTCCAAAATGTATGCGAATTGTAGCCATTGCAAAATCGGCTCAACGGCATAATATGCGGGAAGAAATAAAAAAGATTACAGCACCAACTTTATTAGTTTGGGGCTTAAATGACACCATTACTCCACCAATGGTAGCACATGAATTCGATAAATTAATACCAAATACTACTTTGAAATTTGTTGATAAATGTTGCCATGCGCCTATGATGGAGCATCCTGAGATTTTTAACAATTATTTGGATGATTGGTTAAGAAATACTGAACTTGTAACAACTGCATGACAATAGATTTAATAAACGATATGATCCCACCTCTTAAGGTGACCGATGATGCCGCTAAAGCATTAGTTTGGATGGAGGAGCTCCGGCTTCATGCACTTCCCGTTATTCAAGATAAAAAATTCAAAGGTTTTTTAACGGAAGACATGATAATTGACCAAAATAATGTTGATGCCAAGGCTGGTGACTTCATTTTAAAAGGAGAAAATTGTTTTGTTTATGATTATCAACACACCTACGAAGCAGTAAAAAAAGCTACAGATTTTGATTTTGAGTGTGTGGTAGTGCTTAATTCGGAGGATGAATATTTAGGAGTGGTAGTGCTGTCCGATGCCTTGTCAATTTTTTCACAGTCTGCGTCCATTCAGAGCGAGGGAGGCGTAATTGTATTATCTCTAAATCAGGTGGATTATTCTTTGAGCGAAATAAGTCGCTTAATAGAGTCAAATGAAGGGCAAGTAATGGGTTCAAGCTTAAATATTGATAAAAATGAGCCCACTAAATTTCGGTTGACTTTAAAAATCAATAAAGTAGATTTAACACATATCATAGCCACCTTAGAGCGTTTTGGTTATAAAGTAGTAGCCAAATATCAAGAAGTAAAATCTGTATCCAACGAAAAGGAAAGATTGGATATGTTAATGAGATATTTAGATGCCTAATTCAGTTAAAATTGCACTTCACGGTAAAGTCTTTAACGAGGAGGTGAAACCACACATTAAAAGAGTAGTGGACTTTTTTAAAACTTCAGACGTAGAATTAATTGTTTCTCAGTTATTTGCAAAAAAATTCACAGAGTCTTTTCCTGAATATGCTAATTTTGAAGTCTTTAAGAAGCTAAGTCCGGAGGATAATGTTGATTACTTAATTAGCTTAGGTGGAGATGGTACTTTATTAGAAGCCGTTAATTATGTAGGTGAATTAGAGACTCCAATTTTAGGGATTAATACCGGGAGATTAGGGTTTTTAGCCACTACGCCTAAAGATAAAATAAATAAAGCGCTCTCAGATTTATTGAATAAGAATTATAAAATTGACAGTCGTGCATTAATATATTTAGAGACAAACTCAAAAGTGTTTGGTGAAAAACCCTTTGCTTTAAATGAGATTGCAATTTTAAAAACCGATTCATCTTCGATGATTACTGTTCATACATATGTGGATGGTGAGTATTTAAATTCATACTGGGCCGATGGCTTAATAGTGGCTACTCCAACAGGTTCCACAGGATATTCTTTAAGCTGTGGTGGGCCTATAATTTTACCACATTCCAATAATTTTGTCATTACTCCAGTTAGCGCTCATAACCTGAACGTTAGGCCATTAATCGTTTCTGATCAAAGTGTAATTTCTTTCAAAATTGAAGGGCGCAGCAACAAATTTCTAGTGTCCCTCGATTCAAAATCCCATTCTGTCGATTCTTCCATCAAAATGTCAGTTAGAAAAGGGGATTTTAAAGCCAAATTGATTACGTTTGACCAGTTAAATTACTTTGATACACTTAGGCAAAAATTAAACTGGGGATTAGATTTAAGAAATTGATTTCCAAATAATTAAATTAATTGTGTTATTTTTGCTCTTTAGTAATGAACCGTAATAAGTATGAAAAGATTATTGTTGCTATTTTCTATCATCATGTCTGTGGCCTTAATATTGCCAGAAAGTGTTGATGCTCAAATATTTGGAGGTAAAAATAAAAGAAGAAAGAGTAGCCGAAAAATAGGCTCATTCTCTGGCTCCAAAAGACTATTCAATCCTGAGATTTCTTATTATGCAATTGGGGGAGGCATAAATGCCTTAAATTATTTTGGAGAGATTGCCCCACGGCCCACTTCTTTAAGTACGGATATTTCATTTACTCGTCCGGGAGTGAATCTATTTTTGAAACAAAAATTTGGAGATAGATATAGCTGGAAGGTAAATTTCATGTGGGGAAGACTGAAAGCTTCAGATATTGAATCAGTTGGAGAGGGTTCTAATTTTGTTCAGGAAAACGCTAATCGATATTTAAGAAACCTAAGTTTTAGAAATGATATTTTAGAATTATCTGCTCAAGGGCAGATCGATTTATTTAAACATGGGGGAAGGTTCTCTTCCAGGCCTCCTGTAAATATTTATGCTATTTTCGGAGCAGGAATTATTTATCATGATCCAAAAGGACAAGTACCTGAGAATTTTTATACCGGTGCATTTCAAGGGCAGGGAGAAACCATTTCATTAGGCGATTATGCAGGACAATGGGTTTCCTTGAGAGATTTGGGAACAGAAGGTCAATATTTTGATAAAGAAGCTTATAAAGCTGCATATGGAAAGGATGCGCCAAATCCTTACAGTAAATTCCAGTTGGTTATTCCACTTGGTTTAGGTGCGCGCTACAAATTAACTAATAACTTGGATGTAGCATTGGAAATAGGTTATAGACATACCTTTACAGATTATTTAGATGATGTAAGTGGCGAATATGTCGACTTAGGGGGATTTGGTTCCTTAGTGGATGCTCAAAGTGATCAAAGTATTGCTTTAGCTATGGCAATGTCTGATAAATCTAATCAATTTACTCAGGAAGATTTCAACAATATTCAAGAGTTTGTTTATGTTCCGGGTGTCGATAATTATTCATCTCAAGTTTCAGAATTGGTTTGGAGTAGAGCAAAAGGTTATGGAAATGCTGCTGGAATTGGGAATGATGATTCAAGAAGAAATGTTAGAGGAAACCAGAAGGATAATGATATTTATATTGTAACAAATATCTCAGTTACATACATTTTGGGCGGAGGAATCGTTAGAGGTGCAAAGTTTAGATAATTTATGTTGAATAATCCCTTTATCGTAACTCGATATTTAATTAGAACTCTAATCCTAATCACAATTTTATTTTGTTCGCATAATTCATTTGCACAATCTAAAGAGTTTGGTGGAGGTTTAGCTAGTTTTAATTATACTGGTGATTTAATTCGCACCTATTCTGTGCAAAACCAGACTCTTGGTCTTAATTTGTTTTATATAAAAAATTATCAAAATGGCTGGGCAGGAAAGTTAAATTTTGCTGCAGGCAGAATAAAAGGAAGCGATCAAAATCCTATTGACCCCCAAGCTCAAGTACGAAATGCATCCTTTCAGGATTTTATTACCGAAATTTCAGGTCAAGCAACTTATGAGTTTTTAGATTTCAGAAATGATAAAGCTTTAGTGAAATTCACTCCTTATTTAACAGCTGGAGCTGGCTTTTTCTTAATCAATAGAGCTGAAAAAAATGCGGATTATAGTGATATTCAACTTATGATTCCATTTGGTGGGGGTATAAAATATAGTTTAGGGCCTTTGTGGACACTTAACTTTGAATTTTCTGCTAGAAAGTTATTCTATGATTATTTAGATAATATTTCTATTCAAGAAGTAACTGATAAACGGAATTCAGATTTCCAATTTGGTGATTGGAACGATAATGATTGGTATTTTTTTACCGGATTTTCCATCAGTTATACTTTTTGGGGAGTTAATTGTCCAGTACCTCTAAAAAAATAAAAAGTAGAAACTCTTCACAAGTTTATTAATAGTAAGGATTTTTGTACCTTGCGGCCTTATTTGCAGCAGTTGATTTAACATGGAAAAAAATTTGGATAAAAACAATTTACCAAAACATGTGGCCGTTATAATGGACGGCAATGGAAGATGGGCTAAAAAGCAAGGCGCGGCTAGAGTTTTCGGTCATAAAAATGCTATTAAAGCTGTTCGTGATACTGTTGAAGGCTGTGCAGAATTAGGGATTTCTCATTTGAGCTTATATGCTTTCTCAACTGAAAATTGGGCTAGACCAAAAATGGAAGTTGATGCTTTGATGCAGTTGTTAGTGTCAACCATTAAAAGTGAAATGAAAACTTTAATGGAGAATGATGTTAAATTATCTTCCATTGGGGATATTGATAAATTACCTAGCAAATGTTATAAAGAATTACAATCTGCTAAAGATCAAACTGCAAATAATAAAGGATTGAATTTAATTTTAGCTTTAAATTATAGTGGAAAATGGGATATTGTTCAGGCATGTAGGAAAGCTATATCTCAAAAAAAAGATGAAAAATCCAATCCAGAGGATTTAACGGATGTTGAATTTGAAACCTATTTATCCACAGCTGGAATTCCTGATCCTGAACTTTTGATAAGAACTAGCGGAGAATTTAGAATTAGCAATTTTATGTTATGGCAATTAGCCTATACAGAAATTTATATTACTGATATTCTTTGGCCTGATTTCAGAAAAGAAGATTTACATCAAGCATTATTAAACTACCAATCTCGAGAAAGAAGATTCGGAAAAGTATTAAGTGAATGAAACAACATTTATTAATTATAATTAGCATTTTATTTAGCGCCTACACTCTGTCAGCGCAAATCAATCCATCGATGGATTACAGTAAACCACGGAAATATGAAATTGTGGAGGTGGTAGCCAATGGTTTAGAATATCTAGATGAAGGAGCTGTAATTGCCATTACTGGAATTTCTAAAGGTGATAGAATTGATATCCCGGGGGATGATATTGCTTTTGCGATTAAAAAGATGTGGAGACAAGGATTATTTGCTGATATTACTATAAAGTATGAAATAGTAGAGGAAGGTAAGATAAAACTGATACTCGAACTTACTGAGTTGCCCCGTTTAACAAAATTTACTTTCGAAGGTGTCAAAAAGTCGAAAGTTACAGAAGTGTCGGATGAATTGAGCTTGGTTAAAGGTAGAATTCTAACTGACGCATCCATTAAAAATGCTGAACTTAACATTATAAAATATTTCAAAGGGAAAGGATATTTAAATGTTGAAGTTAGTTCAACTAAGAAGCCTGACAATCTTGTTGGTAATGGAGTAGAATTGATTTTTAATGTCGATAAAAAGAATAAAGTTAAAGTCGCAGATATTTATTTCGTAGGTAATGAAGCCTTTGGTGATAGAAGATTGAAAGGGCGACTTAAAAATACAAATGAACAACTACGGTTTACTTTATTTGAAGATATTGTAAGTAGGGCTATACATTCTAAGCCGAAAAATTGGTTTCAGTTTTTCACACAACAAGATTCTGTTGGCTTAAATCGAGCTTTAGATTATTTTGGGGAACATGTAAATGTAAATTTCTTTAAATCATCAAAATTAGTTCAGGCTGAATATGAAGAGGATAAAAATACCTTAATAGACTTCTATAATAGTAAAGGCTATAGAGATGCGGAGATTACTTATGATAGTATTTTTAAACAAGGTAAAAATATAGCAATAGAAATCGGGATTGATGAAGGAAAGAAATATTATTTCCGAGACATAAACTGGACTGGTAATTTCAAATATAGTGATGAAGTATTGAGTACCGTAATGAATATCAATAAAGGAGACGTTTATGATTTAGAGAAAATAAATAGAAAACTAAATTATGATCCTGCAGGAAATGATATTAGCTCCATCTATATGGATAATGGATATCTTTTCTTCAATGTTACTCCAGTTGAAGTAAACGTTGAACAAGATTCTATAGATTTAGAATTAAGAGTATATGAAGGCGCTCAAGCTACTATCAACAAAGTAACTATTTCTGGAAACACAAGAACCAATGATCATGTTGTTCTAAGAGAATTAAGAACTATTCCAGGTGAGAAATTTAGCCGTAAGAAATTGATTCGTACTCAAAGAGAACTTTCTCAACTTGGTTATTTTAACCCGGAAACCGTAAGTCCAACTCCAGTTCCTAATCCTAATGATGGTACTGTGGATATTAATTGGGAGTTAGAAGAGGTTTCAAATGACCAAATCCAACTTTCTGGAGGATGGGGTGGTTTTATTGGCTTTGTAGGAAGTCTCGGAGTTACCTTTAATAATTTCTCCCTCAATAATTTCTTGGACTTTGGTAATTGGGACCCACTACCTGTTGGAGATGGTCAAATATTGTCATTGCAATTTCAAGCAAATGGGCGTCAATTTCAGAGTTATAATTTCTCTTTTACAGAACCATGGTTGGGCGGTAAAAAGCCTAACGCATTAACTGTTGGGGGTAGTTATTCTTATCAGGGTGATTTTGTTAATTTTAGAGATCCTAGATCAGGAATTTCCGGTTCGTTTAAGATTTTCAGAGGATTTATTAGCTTATCAAGAAGATTAAAGTGGCCAGATAACTTTTTTACGTTGGCAAATTCTTTAGAATACTCTAGATACACACTAAATAATTCTAGAAGACTTGGCTTTCAATTAGGATGTACAGATTGTGAAGCTAATAACTTCAACTTCAAAACGACTATTGCACGTAATAGTGTGGACAATCCTATTTACCCTAGAAGTGGTTCTAATGTGAGCTTGGCAGTGTCATTAACTCCTCCTTATAGTTTACTCAATAATAAAAACTATGATGAATTGTCATTTGAAGAAAGCATTAATTTCTTGGAATTTAACAAATGGATGTTTGATGCTTCTTTCTTCAATCAAATAGTTGGAGATTTGGTAGTCAATACAAGAGCTAATTTTGGAATTATCTCAAGTTATGGAGATAAGGTTGGCGTTGGTCCATTTGAAAGATTCATTATGGGTGGTTCTGGCTTAGCAGGTCAAGGATTTATTTTAGGTAGTGATATTATTGCGCTCAGGGGTTATGAAGATAATTCTTTAAGACCTACTGAAACAGTTAAAAGTTTTGAAAAAGGAACTGTCAATAACCGACAAGTTAGTGGAGGTACAATCTATAACAAATTTGTAATGGAATTGAGATATCCTATTTCTCTTAATCCTTCAGCTACTATTTTTGTGCTCGGTTTTGGAGAAGCAGGTAATACTTGGACAGACTTTAATGATTATAACCCCTATGACTTAAAACGTTCTGCTGGTGTTGGAGCAAGGATTTTCATGCCTGCATTTGGTACTATTGGTATAGATTGGGGTTATGGATTTGATAACGCACCAGGTACTAACAGGCCGAGTGGAGGTCAAATTCACTTTACAATTGGTAATCAACAAAGATAAATTGGTATGAGATTTGTTAAAGTCCTAATAACAATTGTAATTTTAAGTCTGAGTTCGCAAATGGCGAGCGCACAGAAATTTGGATATGTTGATTCAAAATTCATTTTAAGTAAGATGCCTGAGTATAATGAAGCAAAACAAGAAATTGATGCTTTAACTTCTGCCTGGCAAAAGGAAATCAAACAAATGCGTAAGGAGATAGAATCCAAATACGCTGAATTGAAAGCGGAAGAAGTCTTGCTCACAAAAGAATTGAAAGAAGAACGACTAGTCGAAATAGAGAAAAAAGAAAAAGAAGTAGAAGAATATCAAAATAAAGTTTTCGGATTTAACGGATTACTTTTCTTGAAAAAGAAAGAATTGGTTAAACCGGTGCAGGATAAAGTTTTTGAAGCAGTAGAGATTGTTGCAAAAAAGGAAAGACTGCAAATTGTATTTGATAAAGCAGGAGAACTTATAATGATTTATACAGACCCTGTACATGATTATACAGATTTGGTTTTAGAAGAATTAGGATTAATAGACGAAAACGATTTAAATAAAAATTAATAAAGTAAAAATAATGATGAAACTGAAACGAAAGATTTAATCATAGATAAAAGACCGAAATGATTACTTTTGACGTAAAAGTTGCATTAGACCATTAAAAATTAAAAATAAACAGATGAAAAAGGGATTAATATTAATTTTAGCTTTGGGCTTATTTTATACAGCAAGTGCCCAAGAGACAAAAATAGGATTTACAAATGCTGATTATGTTTTGAGCTTAATGCCGGAATCTAAAGAGGTACAATCTCAAGTGGCTGCTTATGAAAAGCAATTTTCTAATTCTATTCAGCAGAAGTATCAGGATTTTCAGCAGCAAGTAGCTGAATATCAGCAAAACGCTCCTACTATGACTGAGCAAGTTAGAGCTGAAAAAGAACAAGAATTACAGGGATTACAGCAATCATTGCAAAAATTCCAGCAAGATGCTGAGCAATCTATTGCACGTAAGCAACAAGAGCTATACCAGCCGTTATATGAAAAAATCCAAAATGCAATTGATAAAGTTGCTGAGGAGAACGGTTATACTCATGTATTAAGAGCTGAAGCATTATTATACATTGCTGATGAAGAAAGTGGAGATATTTCAGAATTGGTATTGAATAAATTAGGGGTTGAAGCACCAGATGCATCAGCAACTGATGAATAATCGTCAATGAACATATTTTAAATTTCTATTTAACAGAAATTTATTGAAATTAGCCTCGAATTTATTCGGGGCTTTTTTATTTCTATCAATATGAGTACACTTCCTTCTTTTCTTAATGAAAATGATTTAATTCTGGTTGTTAGCCCCTCTGGGATGGTTGACAAAGAATTGGTAATTGAGGGTGCAAATATTTTAAAAGATGCGGGTTATAGAGTCGAATTTGCTCCAAATACTTTTAATGCTCATTTTAAATTTGGAGCCAAACATCAAGAAAGACAATCAGATTTACAATACGCTTTAGACCACCCGGAAGCAAAAGCCATTTACTGTGCAAGAGGTGGCTTTGGAATTACCCATATTATTGATGCCTTGGATTGGGCGCAGTTTAAGAAAAACCCCAAATGGATAATTGGTTTTAGTGATATCACAGCTCTTTTGCATGCAGCATTTCAAAATGGGTTTTGCTCATTACACGCCAGCGTTCTACAAGGATTATCAAAACTTTCAAGAGTTTATCAGGACAAATTAATTGAATCTTTATCGGGTAATATTAGCGGCTTAGAAGCTACAAACACTTTTAATAAACCAGGAAAAGCAGCAAGTGGGCAATTAATAGGTGGAAACCTTTCCTTACTAGTCCATCAAATTGGAACACAAACCGAATTAGATTATAGTGGTAAAATTCTTTTCATTGAAGAAGTAGCAGAGCCACTTTATCATATTGACCGAATGCTATTGCAATTAAAAAGAGCATGGAAATTAAAGGAACTAGCTGGTTTGGTGGTAGGTCAGTTTACCAATCTATCTGAAGACAAATCCATTTATGGGCAATCAGTAGAGGAAATTATTTTAGATCATTGCAAAGATTATGATTTCGCTATTGGGTTTAATTTTCCATTTGGGCATGGAAAAAAGAATTTTCCACTTATTCATGGTGCAAAAGTGAAACTAAATATAGAAAAGAACAGTGGGGATTTAGATTACCTGATATCACCCCAACAAAAACCCAGCTAACAACCCAATCAACACAACATAAGGAGCTGGGATTTTAGTAAACAACAAAATGGCTACAGTACCAATAATCAAACTAAAATTGAGCATGGTATTCTGGACTGGTTCAAAAAGCAAGAATATAGCAGCAACTACCATTCCAGAGCTGACGGCAGTAATCCCTTCCAGAGAGGCTTTTATGATTCTGAATTTTTTCAGTTGATCCCAAAACCTAATCAGGAAAATCATCATCAACGTTCCGGGGACAAATATCCCGACTGCGGCCAAAAACCCGCCTAATATCTCACCCCAAACGCCATATTCACGCATGGAAAGTGCACCTATGTAACTGGCAAATGAAAATGTAGGGCCAGGAATGGCTTGGGCTATGGCAAAACCGCTTAGAAATTCTGATGAAGAGAGATAATCTTTAAAATCTACAAATTCAGTATAGAGAAAGGGTACCAGCACTTGGCCGCCACCAAATATCAAACTTCCATTTCTATAAAAATTTTCTAATAGGCGAATTGGTAAAGATTGTGTAAAAAGTCCGATTACTGCAATTAGAATCAAAACACTAATCCAGATGATCAAAGCAGTCCATCTAATCTTGATTTTTTCTTTTTCTTCTATGGGTTGGGCTTTGTATTTAAATGCCGTGATAAATCCACCTGCTAAAATCAATGCAGGAAATAAATAAGGCGAATTAATCCAAACAGAAATGACTGCAGATATAATCAATAAAATCACACTGGTTTTCGTATGAATTACCTTTTTTACAATCCGATAAGCTGCAGCTGCCACAAAGCCCACAGCAATAGGCTGCACGAAAGTAAGAAAGTGTGTAGATAATTCCTTTTCATCTATATTGGACATTAATATTCCAAAAGCTGTCATTAGGGCAACTCCCGGAATGGCCCAAACAAATAAGGTTAGAAAAGCAAAGGGTGCTCCTCCTATTTTTACGGCTAAACCAGTTAAAATTTGAGTAGAAGAAGGCCCTGGCAACATTTGACACAGGGCATTCATTTCTATCAATTCTTTTTCGGTTAGGTAACCACGTTTATATACTAGATGATCTAAAAAATACGCAAAATGAGCAGTAGCACCGCCAAAAGTGGTGAGAGATAGGATAAAAATATCCTTTAAATAGATCAGGTATCGGATATTCCTAACCACCAATTATTTCTTCAGCAATCCAATTTCTGCTAATCTTTCTTGTAGAAATTCCCCGGCCGACATATCATCATATTTTTTAGGGTTATCTGCGTCAACACAACTATCTAAACAAGTTAAGTCCATGCTCGATTTAGGATGCATAAAAAATGGAATACTGTATCGTGATTTTTTCATTTGATCTTTAGGAGGATTCACTACTCTGTGAATAGTGGATTTTAATTTATCATTGGTCAATCTTGCCAACATGTCACCTACATTCACTACCAATTGATTCGGCAAAGCCGTAATTGGAATCCATTCTCCATCCCTTCTTAAAACCTGTAAGCCGTCTGCACTTGCACCCATCAATAAGGTGATTAAATTGATATCACCATGTTGGGCAGCTCTTACGGCATCAGCTGGTAAATCTTCTGGATTTTCAATTGGTGGATAATGGATTGCACGTAAAATGCTATTTCCATAAGTCACTTCCGAATCAAAATAATTTTCATCCAAGCCTAAGTAAAGCGCTATGGCTCTTAGCATTTCAAAACCGGTTTTTTCCAGTTTTTGATAAGCATCTTTGGCTAATGCTGCAAGTTCCGGAACTTCAGAAGGCCATAAATTATCAGGATAATCTTTTTTTAATTCATGATCCTCAGGTACAAATTGTCCTACCTGATAGAACTCTTTCAAATCGGGTACTTTATGCCCTTTTGCCTGTTCTTTTCCTTTGCTAGTATAACCTCTTTGTCCAGCCAGTTCTTCTTTTTCGTATGCTTTTTTCTGCTCTGTGCTTAGGTTGAAGAAGTTCTCAACTGCAGCATAGAGCTTTTGGCTTAAGTCATCACTTAAGTAATGACCTTTAATAGCTACGAATCCTATATTATTATAAGCTTCCCCTAATTCTTTTACAAATTGTGCTTTTGTTTCTTCAGTTCCGGTAGTAAAATCCTCCAAATTTAAGGAAGGAATTTCATTATATAATTTTTTGCTCATAACAGTATCGAGGTTTATTGAGTTGATAGTGTAACTTATTCACACTACCTTAGTACACTTTAGTAGAGTAAATTAAATCAAAAAACATAAAACCATGAAAAAAGCCACTATAAGATTTAGTATTTTATTTGCAATGGCAGCAATTTTTGCTTGTAGCAACGGAAATAATGAAGAAAAAGCCGAAACAGAAGGCGAAAATACAACAGAAGTAAAATCTGAAAGTGTTTCTTCTATCAGTTTAACACCAGTTGAGTCTCCCGAATTTGAGGACTCTATGTTGGAAATGTTAAGCCCAATGGAAAATGAAATAATTGAAGATGGAGAGGGAGTGAAATTTTCATATAATGTTAAAAATTATGAATTAGCTACTCAAACCATAGATGCTGATGTTAAAAACTGTGCGAACTCACCTAATGGTCAGCATATCCATTTAATCTTAAATAATGAGCCTTATTCAGCACATTATGAAGCAGAATTCACCAAAGATTTAGAAGAGGGACATTATGTCGCGCTATCTTTCTTATCTCGTTCTTATCACGAAAGTGTAAAGAGTTATGGAGCGGCCAATATTCGTCAATTTACAGTTGGAAAAGAGCCAAGCGGTCAGGAAATTGCTGACTTATCAGACCCACATATGTTTTATAGCCGTCCGAAAGGGACTTATACTGGAAAAGATGCTCAGAAAGTATTGTTAGATTTCTACTTGTTAAATACTGAGCTTTCAGAAGAAGGAAATAAAGTAAGAGCTACTATCAATGGTGAAGAATTTATGATAGATAAGTGGCAACCATTTTTCATTGAAGGTGCAGAAATGGGAGAAATGACTATTAAACTTGAATTGTTGGACGCAAAAGGAGAATTAATCCCAAGTCCATTCAATCCGGTTGAAAGAACAGTTACTTTAGAAGAAGGTGATGCTTCTTGAATTTAAGAGATAGTTAATATAGATAGCCTGTGACTTAGAAGTTACAGGCTATTTTTTTATTTAAAAATCTTAAATAGACAGTAGACATAACTCAGTATACAAAAATTGTTATTGTACCTTAACAATTTTGTCAACTGTAAATTGTCTATTGTCAAATGACCTAATGATTTGTAGATTGAAAAATTAGCACATCATTAGCTAATTACTTAATTTTAGCGCTGAATTAAAAAATGATTGAAATAGAGTTCAGAAAGAATGAAGATTTTCTGATTTCCAACTGAATTACTATTTAAATAAGCAACAATATAAACGCAATGAACTATCCAATAAGCGACCGCATCAAGAGTATGTCCGAATCTGCAACTTTAGCTATGGCAGCTAAAGCTAGGGAATTGAAATCTCAAGGAATTGACATTATCAGTTTAAGTTTGGGAGAACCTGACTTTAAAACCCCTAAACATATTCAAGATGCAGCCAAAGATGCTATAGATAGTGAAAAGTATTTTGCTTATCCGCCTGTTTCAGGTTACCAAGATTTGCGTGAGGCGATTGCTAATAAATTAGAAAAGGAAAATGGTATTCCAAGTTCTCCTGACCAAATAGTAGTTTCAAACGGAGCCAAGCAATCCATTGCCAATTTAATGCTTTCTTTATTGAATCCTGGAGATGAAGTGATTGTATTTGCCCCTTTTTGGGTGAGTTATACCGAATTGGTTAAGCTTGCAGGTGCAACCCCTGTTTATGTTACAGGAACATTAGAAAATGATTTTAAACCAACAGCAGAACAGCTAAAAGATGCAATAACAGATAATACCAAAGCTGTTTTGTATTCATCTCCTTGCAATCCAACTGGAAGCGTTTTTTCTAAAGAAGAGTTAGAAAAACTGGCAATGGTATTAAGACAATATGATAATATTGTGGTAATGTCTGATGAGATTTATGAACATATCAATTTTGGTAAGGAAGGACATATAAGCATGGCTTCTTTACCTGGAATGGCTGAAAGAACCATCACGATTAATGGTTTTTCTAAAGGATTTGCTATGACCGGTTGGAGAGTAGGTTATATTTCGGCTCCTTTGCCTATCGCTAAGGCAGCCACAAAAATTCAAGGGCAGATTACTTCTGGTAATGCTTCAATCTCGCAAAGGGCAGCTTTAGCAGCCTTAACTGGAGACCTACAACCCACTTTAGATATGACCAAAACTTATCACAAGCGCAGGGATATGGTCTTGGGTTTATTGAAGGAAATGCCGGGTGTAGTAACCAATGTTCCAACTGGGGCATTTTATATTTTCCCTGATATTAGCAGTTTCTTTGGTAAATCTGATGGTGAAACAAAAGTGACCAACGCAGATGAATTGGCTATCTATATATTAAAGAAAGCCAATGTTTCAGTTGTGACTGGAGGTGCATTTGGAGCACCAAATTGTATTAGAATTTCTTATGCAGCTTCTGATGATGAATTGAAAGAAGCCATGAAGCGTATGAAAAAAGTATTGGCAGAATTAAAATAATTTCCCCTATTTTATCAAAACCTGTCAGGTTTAAATTAGGAAAGGTATCATTAATGGAACGTAATAAGGATGTTGAATAGGACAAATCTGACAGGTTTCACTATTTTTTAAATTAGGCGAAAGGAAAATAATTTTATACAGATGGTCATTAAGGGTATTCCTGAACTTTTTAAAGCATTTCAAAAGCTAAAAGTTTTAGTCATTGGAGATGTGATGATTGATGCTTACATCTGGGGTACAGTTTCCAGAATTTCGCCTGAAGCCCCAGTGCCCGTTGTGAATGTAAAAAATCGTGAAAAAAGAATGGGTGGTGCAGCAAACGTAGCGCTCAATCTTCAATCGTTAGGGGCAGAACCCATTTTGTGTGCTGTTTTAGGAGATGATGAAGAGGCCGATATTTTTGAAGGACTATTAGCTAAAAGAAATATCACAGCTAAAGGAATTATTCGAAGTAAAGACAGAATTACTACCATTAAAGAACGTGTACTTTCTGGATCTCAACATTTATTGAGAGTAGATTCGGAAAGTCTGGAGCCTATAAATCAAACAGAGGAGAGTCTATTGCAAAATAAAATTTCTGATTTGATTTCAGAGGTAGACGTCATTGTTTTTGAAGACTATGACAAGGGAACTATAAATTCTCAAATTATTCAACAAACGGTTAAAAAAGCTCAAGAATTAGGCAAACCCGTAGTGGTCGATCCTAAGAAAAATAATTTCTTTGACTATAATGGAGTGGATTTATTCAAACCTAATTTGAAGGAATTAAAGGAGGGGATGAATGTCAATTTTGATCATTCCAATGAAGTGGCTTTAAGAACTCAAACTCAATTACTGAGAGAAAGATTATCATGCAAAATGGTGATGACCACTTTATCTGAAAAAGGAGTTTATATTCAATCAGAAAAAGAAGATTTCTTGATTCCTGCCTACAAAAGAAGTATTTCTGATGTTTCGGGTGCTGGTGATACGGTAATAAGTATTGCCGCACTTTGCATGGCCTTAAATCTGAAAGCAGATTTTGTCGCGTCACTTTCAAATTTGGGAGGCGGAATAGTTTGTGAAGAATTAGGAGTTGTGCCAATTGATGCAAAAAAGTTGGAAGTAGAAGCAATAAAGCATAATTTACAATTCTAAATCAAGGCAATAAATTTAATAGCCAAGCATTTCTATCAGAATGGATTTTTCAAAACTCAAAAATGAAATTACGGAATGGTTAAACAATGCTATCTACAACAGTAGAACTGCAGTATTGAATACTTTGGTTTCATTGAAGGCATTCATCTGGCTAACTGCAGCAGTATTATTGTTTTTTGTTTTTGGTTTTGAAACAGAATCTAATGAATTGGAACAAGTCTTCTTAGGACTTGATGTAGTGCTGATCATTTACTTCTTCTCATTTCTTATTCGTCTCCTTTATGAATTTCGAAGGACAGATTTCCTCAAGAATAATAAACTGGAAGCTGTATTAGTTTTTATAATTATCATCAATACAGTTAGTAACTATTATTTTGATAATCAAATAATCAAATATTTAGCGGAAACTCTGGGTTTTAAAAATTACCAAGATGCCTATCTGACCTTCATTACCTTTTATTTTTTAGTTTTAATTATTTACGAATTTATTAGAGCAAGCACTATTTTATCTAAACTAAAAACGAAACCTGCCAGAACATTTATTTATAGTTTCTTGCTTTTAATTGCTTTTGGGACAGGAATTTTAATGTTGCCTGCCATGAGTGTTCAAGATGGTTCCATGCCGTTTATGGATGCGTTATTTACTTCGGTAAGCGCAAGTTGTGTTACAGGTTTAATTGTGGTAGATACTGCTACTTACTTTACCATGAAAGGGCAGTTCGTTATTATGATATTGTTTCAATTAGGTGGTTTGGGAATTATTTCATTTACCTCCTTTTTCGCCACATTTCTGAAAAGTGGTGTTGGGATTAAGCAACAATTAATGTTACAGGATTTTTTGGTAAGTGAGTCACTATTTTCAGCTAAAGGACTACTTAGAAAAATCATAGCTATCACGCTTGTGATAGAAATTATTTCATTCATCATGATTTTTTTTAGTTGGGGAGAAGATGTTGTGTTTGACTCCATGGGGCAAAAGATATTCTTTTCAGCTTTTCATGCAGTAAGTGCTTTTTGTAATGCCGGATTTAGTTTATTTACTAACGGTCTTTTTGAAGATGGAGTGGCTAATGGGTATATTTTGCATATTATTATTGCATTGACCCTTATTTTAGGTGGCTTAGGATTTTCTTCTATTCAGGATTTATTTTCTAGAAATAAATTAAGAGATCGATTTCAGAATCCTTGGAAGGATTGGGCTTTGAGTACAAAAATTGCGGTTTATACTTCTTTGGTCTTATTGGCATCAGGAACACTCGTTTTTTACCTATTGGAACAAGGAAATACTCTAGGGGATAAAAATTTCATTGAATCTTTAATAGCCAGTTTCTTTCAATCAGCCACGGCTCGTACCGCTGGTTTCAATACGGTTGACATAGGAGCATTACGAACGCCTACCTTAATAGTAATAGCTTTTTTAATGTTCATTGGTGCATCATCTGGCTCCGTGGGTGGTGGTATTAAAACTTCTACTTTCTATTTATTGATAGTTTCCGTTTTTGCAACCTTAAGAGGACGACTAAAAATTGAAATTGATAGAAAATTTATACCGAAAGAATTATTATTTAAGGCATTATCCATTTTCTTCTTTGCAGCTTCTCTTAATTTGATTGGTATTTTTATACTGACAATTACAGATAGTAATTTCACATTGATGCAATTAATATTCGAAGAAGTTTCGGCTTTCGGAACTGTGGGATTAAGTACTGGGATTACTGCTGATCTATCTTTTGCGGGTCGTGTGGTGATAATTCTTTCCATGTTTATAGGAAGAGTAGGGACATTAACTTTTGCTTTGGCCTTAAGCAGCAGAAAATCCTCTAAAAGCTATAAATATCCTAAGGCACACTTGATGGTGGGTTAAATTACCTTCTTGATTTCCAACTAATTTCATAAATAAGTTGTCTATAAAACCGATACTATCAACCTTAATTTTTTTAATCAATGAAAATCTTAATTATTAGTTTCCTAATAGCGTCCGTTGGATTCTGTACTCCTAAATGTGATGAGAGTAATCTTATCGAAGCTTACACCTTTCCGGAAAATATGGAGGAATTAATTCCTTACGAAAATCAAGATAAATTTACGCTCATCCATAATTCAGGAACTGAAATTCCTTTTGAGGTATTTAGAAATTCGACAGTTGAAACTGGAGGCTGCGACCATTGTTGTGATTATTATACCTATGAAAACGAAGAATTATTCGTTGTTTCTGATTATCCATTCTATGATATCCAATTTAATATTAATGCTGGAGAGGAAGGGATATTTAATTACGGAATTTCTATAGGAAGAGAATATTTTTCATTGGATGAAGATATGCAAATGTCAGATTCTGTAAAAATAAATGATCAGTACTTTCATGAAGTGTTGAAATTAAAAAGCAATAGCTACAGTGAGGAATATGGAAGAGAGGTTGATAGTTTGTATTTCAATTATTCTACTGGAATTCTAAAAATAATTCAGCAAAACGGAGATACTTATGAAATTCATTAAATTATTCCTCTTTGTATCTTTTTTACTATTAATTTCATGTAATGGAGCTATAGTTTATGAAGAAATTGACCTCCAAGCTGAGACAGAAGCCTGGATTGTGCAGGAAGAAAGATACCATAGTTTTCAAATGACGGATGAAAATGGGATAAAAAGTAGCTGGAATCTTAGTGAGGAGGATAATTATTACAGTGAATCCGGAGGCTCTTTTTTATTTATCCCTACTAACAAGTCTAATCGTGAGATCCATTTTCAAAAATTCAGGAATACCATTTTAGGCGATTTTAGTATAAATGCTGATGCTGGATTCTCTGATGTTAATCCTTGGGTATCTTTTAATATGCCTGAATTGTCTTTTAAATTTGATGCAGTAACTCATAAACCAAATCGTTTATACTTGTCCCCAAATAATGGTAAATCTTTTTCATGGTCAGAATATGATGATCTGGAACTGCCTTTGGAATTTCAAGTCATGACCAATTTTGAAGTTAATGGTAAAACTTATCCAGAGGAGGTTGCTATTTTTGAATTAACGGATCAGATAGGATTTTTAGAACCAAAAAGTGTAGTGAAATTTGCCTTTTCGAAAGATGTAGGACTTATTTTTATAGAGCTTAAAAATGGGTTGAAATTTTATAGACTTTAAATCCAAAGTGCCAATCTGGCATAAGAAATTCTTTGGTGTTATTTTCGCTTAATGGAGCACATGGCAAGTATTGAATTTTATAAATATCAAGGAACAGGCAATGATTTTGTGGTGGTAGATAACCGTCTTCAAAGGCTTGATAGAAATGATAAAACGATAGCTCAAAAACTTTGCGACCGTAAATTCGGGGTAGGTTCTGATGGATTGATACTCATTGAAAATCATGATGAATATGATTTTGAGATGGTGTTTTTTAATCCAGATGGCTCGCAAAGTATGTGCGGAAACGGTAGCCGTTGTGCAGTGAAATTTGCTGAATTTTTAGGCATAATTAAAGATAAAACCACTTTTCTTTCCACAGATGGTGTGCATCAGGCGACTATTGAAGGTGATATCGTGCGCTTAAGTATGCAGGATGTTGCCCAATCTGAAATCAATACTTTTCCTGAGCATTTCACCATAAATACTGGTTCTCCTCATTATGTTATTTTCGCCAGCAACATAAAAGACAAAGATGTAAAAGAAGAAGGGGCTAACATTCGTTACAGTGATGAATTTGCAGCTAATGGCATCAATGTTAATTTTGTAGAAAAGCAATCTAAGAATAAAATTTCTGTGAGAACTTATGAAAGAGGTGTGGAAAATGAAACCTTGTCATGCGGAACGGGAGTTACAGCATGTGCCATTGCGCACGTACTCCATGGAGGAGTTTCTCCTGTGGAAATTGAAACCTTAGGAGGGCAATTAAGTGTTGAATTTGAGTTAAAGAATGAATCTGCAACTAATGTTTGGTTAATTGGACCAGCAAAGAATGTTTTTAAAGGTGAAATCACACTTTAAAAATTCAAATAAATCATAAAAAAGCGTGTAAATTAGCACATATTTAAAATTATTATAGCAAAATAGAATGTTTGATTTTTTAGCAAAAGGACTAACCAAAGTATTCGGAACAAAGTCTGATAGAGATATAAAAGAAGTACTTCCAATAGTAGCGCAAATCAATGAAGAATTTGCCAAGTTAAAAGATTTATCCCACGATGAGCTGAGAGCTAAAACCAATGAGGTTTTAGAAAAGATCAATCAATACCTGAAAGAAATTGATGATGAAATAGCGGCTCTTCACAAAAAAGTGGATGATAATCCTGATATGGATTTGCATACCAAAGAAGATCTTTTCAACGAGATTGATGCATTAGAAGAGAAAAGAAATGAGAAGTTAGAAGAAGTACTTTTAGATGTATTGCCTGAAACTTTTGCCATTGTAAAAGATACTGCCCGTAGATTTATGGAAAACGAACAATTAGAAGTGACCGCTTCTATGTTCGATAAAGAAATGTCTGGTAAAGCAGAACATGTGAATTTGAAAGGTGATAAAGCCATTTGGAATAATACATGGAAAGCTGCTGGAAATGAAACTACTTGGAACATGATGCACTATGATGTGCAGTTGATTGGTGGTATTGTGCTCCACAAAGGAAAAATCGCAGAGATGGCAACGGGTGAAGGTAAAACCTTGGTGGCTACTTTACCTGCTTTCTTAAATGCATTAGCTAAAAGAGGCGTTCACATTGTTACCGTAAATGATTACTTGGCAAAACGTGATGCCGAATGGATGGCACCTATTTTCCAATTCCACGGAATTTCATGTGATTGTATCGATAATTACAGACCAAACTCAGAGGAAAGAAGAAAAGCTTACCAATCGGATATAGTTTACGGAACCAATAATGAATTTGGCTTTGATTATTTGCGTGACAATATGACGCGTGAAACCAAAGAATTGGTTCAAGGGAAACACCATTTCGCTATGATTGATGAGGTGGATTCTGTTTTAATTGATGAAGCAAGAACTCCATTGATTATTTCAGGGCCAGTGCCTAAAGGTGATGTGCATGAATTTGATTCCCTTAAGCCAAGAATTGAAAAACTGGTACAGGAACAAAGAAAATTAACTTCAGACTTCCTTTTGGAAGCTAAGAAGCTTATTAAAGAAGGAAAAGAAGATGAAGGCGGGTTGGCATTATTCAGAGCATTCAGAGGATTGCCTAAACACAAGCCTTTAATTAAATTCTTGAGTGAGCAGGGCATGCGTCAAATCTTGCAAAAGACAGAAAACATCTATTTGGCAGATAATTCTAAATTGATGCCTGAGGCAGATGAGCCTTTACTTTTCACCATAGAAGAGAAAAATAACAATATTGACCTTACGGAAAAAGGGATTGACTTAATCACTAAAGATGGTGAAGATCCTAATTTCTTTATCCTTCCAGACATAGGAATTGAAATAGCCAATTTGGAGAAAGATGAGTCTTTATCCGATGAGGAAATGTTGGAGAAGAAGGATAAGTTGATTAAGGATTATGCAGAAAAAGCAGAGCGAATTCATTCTGTAAATCAGTTATTGAAAGCTTATACCCTTTTCGAAAAAGATACTGAATATATTTTAGTAGACGGAAAAGTGAAAATTGTGGACGAGCAGACCGGTCGTGTGATGGAAGGAAGAAGATATTCTGATGGTCTTCACCAAGCAATTGAAGCCAAAGAGAATGTGAAGGTTGAAGATGCCACGCAGACTTATGCCACTATCACCTTGCAGAACTATTTCCGAATGTATCACAAATTAGCGGGTATGACCGGTACTGCAGAAACTGAAGCTGGTGAGTTCTGGGATATTTATAAATTGGATGTGGTGGTTATCCCAACCAACAAACCAATTATAAGAGATGACCGCCAAGACAAAGTATACAAAACAGTAAGAGAGAAATTTAATGCGGTTGCTGCTGAAATTGAAGAAATGAGTAAAGCCGGAAGACCTGTTCTAGTGGGTACAACTTCCGTGGAAATTTCTGAGATATTAAGTCGTATGTTGAACATGCGCAAAATCAAGCACCAAGTATTGAACGCAAAGCAACATGCCAAAGAAGCTGATGTAGTAGCAGAAGCTGGTAAGCCAGGCACAGTTACTATTGCCACCAACATGGCGGGTCGTGGTACAGATATTAAATTAGCGAAAGAATCTAAAGAAGCTGGGGGTTTAGCTATTATCGGTACGGAAAGACACGAATCAAGAAGGGTCGATAGACAGTTGAGAGGTCGTGCCGGTCGTCAGGGTGATACGGGTTCTTCTCAGTTCTTTGTTTCTTTGGAGGATAACTTGATGCGTATGTTTGGTTCTGATAGAATAGCCAAACTGATGGATAGAATGGGATTGGAAGAAGGAGAAGTAATTCAGCATTCCATGATTTCAAAATCCATTGAAAGAGCGCAGAAGAAAGTAGAGGAAAATAACTTTGGTACTCGTAAGCGATTATTGGAGTATGATGATGTGATGAATTCTCAGCGTGAAGTAATTTACAAGAGACGAAAGAACGCGCTTTATGGCGAAAGATTACAGCTTGATATCATGAATATGTTATATGATACTTGCGAAGATATCGTCAATAATTCCAAAGCAATGGATGCGTTCGATGACTTCAGATTAAGCATCTTAGGAACCTTTGGAATTGATTTCGAAATCAGTAAAGAAGATTATGAAGCTTTAAAGCCAAATGAACTTACAGAAAAATTATATAATCATGTTTATGCTTCTTATAAAGCTAAAAATGAGAAGATAAAAGATAAAGCATTCCCAATTTTAAAGGATATCTCCAAAACTAAAGGGGCTACAGTGAAAGAAATCATGGTGCCATTTACGGATGGTAAAAAACAAATTGGGGTTGTAACTGACTTGCAGAAAAATATAGAAACAGAGGGTCAGGAATTGATTCTTTCTATGGAAAAAATCTCTACTCTAGCTATTATAGATGAAAACTGGAAAGAGCATTTAAGAGAGATGGATGATTTAAAGCAGTCGGTTCAGAATGCAGTTTATGAACAAAAGGATCCATTATTGATTTATAAGTTTGAAGGCTTTGAGCTCTTCAAAAGGTTTATTGGTAAATTGAATGAAGATACTAGTTCATTTATGATGAAGCTAGATTTACCGGTGCAAGACAGTTCTCAAGTTCAAGCAGCTGCTCAAAGAAGACAACAGCAGAATTATAAAGAAAGCAAAGAAGAATCGGGTTCTGTTTTAAGTGGGGGACAAAACAAAAATAGACCGCCAGTTGAAAAGCAGATGCCTGTAAAATCTGAAAAGATTGTAGGTAGAAATGATAGAGTTTCTGTTCAATATCAGGATGGAAGCGTGAAGAAAGACGTGAAGTTTAAGACAGTGGAGGAAGATGTTAAGAATAATAAATGTGTTTTATTAGATGAATAAATTTGGAACCAGCATAGCGTTTTTATTAGTTGGATTTTTCATTGTTGGATGTGTCACGACACAGCAAACAACCACTTCCAGTAAATCTTATAGTGAAGATTTAAGTCAGTATCGTCCTAAAGTAGATACAGCTTTTCAAATAGAGGATGAAAAAAGCAGTTTTAGGAAGACCAGTGTGAATTTTGATCCAAATGCAGATGTAACAGAACTATTAAATCAAAAGCTGGACACTTTAGCAGAGAATAATAAGGAGATTCGTTATGTAAATGGCTATGCTATTCAAGTTTATAGTGGTAGTAGTAGCTCCGATGCTTATTCAGCCAGAGATACAGCTCGAGTAGTTTTGCCAGAGATCAGAACAGATGTTGAATATAAACAGCCGATTTATAAAGTAAGAGTGGGTAGATTCACCGAAAGATTGGAAGTACAAAGGACTTTGTTAAAATTAAAGCCAAAATTTCCTGATGCCATTTCTGTCCCTCAAAGGATTTATATTAATTAATTGGGGCATGTGATTTTTACTAATGCACTTGCTTAGTTGTTTGTTAGCAAAAAATAAATAGAATCCGCCAGAGGCGGTAGTAGGTTCCACTAGCGGGACGCTAGCGGAAGGAAATCTTTTTTTTCTATCGCCATCCTCTGGATGGTGATGATTACTAGCGCCTCTGGCGCAGGATATTTCAACAATAAATTTTTTCGCTTTAGCGAAAGTCCTTTTGTTTTCTTTTGTTTCTATTGTGGTTAAAAAAATATTGTATGTTAATCTTATCCCCGGTCGGTGACACACCGATTGGAATCGAGGTTGTTAGAAACCCAATAAAAAATTTCTAGCCTAAGACTTAAAATCAAAATATAAAATGGATTTAAAAACAGAGATTCAATCGCTGGCAAAGTCACAATTCGAAGAGATAAAAGGAATTAGAGAACATTTGCACCGCAATCCGGAGCTCTCTTTCGAAGAGTTTGAAACCGCTAAATTTATCAGTGAAACCCTAAGTGACTGGGGAATTGAGCATCAAACAGGAGTGGCTGAAACGGGCACAGTGGTTTTAATCAAAGGTAAAAATCCAGATAAAAAAGTAACCGCTTTAAGAGCAGATATTGATGCTCTTCCTATCACAGAACAAAATGAGGTTCCTTATAAAAGTCAGAATGTTGGCGTAATGCATGCTTGCGGGCATGATGTGCATATCTCTTCCATGCTGGGCACAGTAAAGATTCTCAATCAATTAAAAGAACATTTTGAAGGCACCATAAAAGTGATTTTTCAGCCAGGAGAAGAAAAAGTACCGGGCGGAGCTTCCAAAATGATTAAAGAAGGTGTTCTGAAAAATCCTGATGTGAATAATATCATGGGTCAGCACGTAATGCCTTTAATAGATGCTGGTAAAGTAGGTTTTAGAAGTGGAATGTACATGGCAAGTACCGATGAATTATATATGAAAGTCATTGGGAAAGGCGGTCATGGAGCAATGCCCGAATTAAATGTTGATCCAGTCATTATTACTGCACATATCTTAGTAGCCTTACAGCAAATAGTGAGTCGTCATGCCAGTCCAAAAATACCATCTGTTTTATCTTTTGGCAAAATAATAGCCAATGGCGCCACCAATGTAATTCCTAATGAAGTCTATCTGGAAGGAACTTTCCGAACTATGGATGAAGAATGGAGAGCCTCGGCTCACCAAAAAATGAGAAAGATGGCAGAAGGAATGGCTGAAAGCATGGGTGCCAAGTGTGAATTTGAAATCAGAAAAGGCTATCCATTTTTGATTAACGAACCTGAATTAACAGAACGAGCAAAAGCAAATGCCATAGAATTTTTAGGAGAAGAAAATGTGGAGGATTTAGATTTGTGGATGGCAGCTGAAGACTTCGCTTATTTTTCTCAGGCTTCAGATGCATGCTTTTATCGCTTGGGCGTTAGAAATGAGGCCAAAGGAATCAACTCCTCTGTTCATACACCTACTTTCGATATTGATCCCCTTGCCTTAGAAACTGGAATGGGATTAATGGCTTGGCTGGCTATAAAAGAGCTGGAAAGTAAATAATCCTCAGAAGTTAAATTTAGTTTTCCAAGCGTAGAATTAAACGTTTATTAAACTTTTAATTCTACGCTTAATGGCTGAATAGTCCATTTAAGTCAGTTATTAAGGCCTTTGTTTCCAATTAAAATATCAGTAAGTTTAGAAATGTAAAATAGATATATAGTCACTAGGGGGGGAACTATATTCAATTGTTAGGGAGAATAAATCTATGAGAACCATCATCTTAATAATTTGTCTGTTCAGCTTGAGCCCTCTCAATGCTCAATCACAGAAAGAGACATTTGACAGTTTTATGTATGAATTTGGGTCGGACACTGATTTTCAGTTAGAACGTATAAAATTTCCATTAGAATTTGTGACGTGGGAAAATCCTGAAGAAATAGGTGGTAATATAGTAACTCACCAAATCACAAAGGATAAGTGGACTCATGATTATATGTATATGAATGAGAGCTACCGCGCCCAGGTATATGATAACTTTGAAGGTAAGCTTGATAACAGCGATGAGCGTTTATTTCAATGGATTGGTGTAGAGACCGGAGCTAATGTCAAATATTTTTTCAAACGGATAGAAGGAAAATGGTTTCTTATTAAAAAAGAGAGCCTTGGCGACTAAAAACAAAGTGCATAACATTATTTAATTTCAATGGTGACAGTAAGATCCAAACATTTATCGATTATTACCGCACTATTCTTAATTTCAAACATTATTTACATTTTTGTAAACGATAAAATTTTTCATGAAAGTGTGCTTCAATCCTTTTTTGAATTGACTGTATCTCTGCTGTTAACATTGATACTCCGATTTAGATATGCGGATAAGTACAAAGAAAACACATATTTGAGGTACGTAATAATTGTATATGGATTGCTAATATTATATTCCTCAATATCACCTTGGTACTTCATAGAGGCAATAAACAACTCATTCAAATAGAGGTAAAAGGACTCTCCCTAACATTCTGTCATAAATCATGGCTGTTAGTAGGTTATTGTTCCTTTTGCTCTTTGTAGATAGCCCGTCAATCCGCAGAATTGCCTTATTTGTGAATTTAAATTAATAAGCCAATCCTGCGGATTGCCTCGGTAGTTAACTGAAATTTTTATACTTTTAATCAGCCACGAATTTATACAGTGGCGTTATGTGTAACAAAGTCATCTCAATGAAACTAGCAATTTTTTTATTTTTCGCATTAACACTTTCAACTGGATTTAGTCAGACAATTGAAGATTGGACACCTGAATTTCAACTAAAACTCAGTGATTTTCAATCTCCACAAACTGAGATTAGTAAGGACTTAACATCGTACTCTATCTACTCTGGCTCGAACATGGATTTCAGCTTTCAAATGAGTTCATTTGAATTCCTGTTCACCAAAAACTTTAATTCAAAAGTTAAAACTACTTTTAATAGAAGCGCTGCTGTAATCACGGCTCCAGATTCGACAACTGCACTTCAGCTTGTAAAATTTGGACAATACAGTTTTGATTTGACTGAACTCTATTCAAGGAAATTCAGACAAAGAATGTATGAAGAAAAGGGTACTTTCTCTAATGCAAACTTTTTCAAACCAATATTTGAAAACCTACAAGAAGAAATGAATGCTGAAAGTGCGAGAGTCTTGAAAACTACTGACCTTGGAAGAGAAGCCGAACTATTAGACCTTGAACATCAAAAAGTCAAGAACGAAATTGGTGAACTCAGTAACTTTTGCTTTGACTGCAAGCCACCTAAGAAGAAGCGATAAATACACATATCATCATATCAAACCCATTTGCTCACCACCTTGTAGCATAAAAAGTGCGTAATAGCCCGTAATTTATGCTTGCTTTTCATAGCTGGCAACCAAAGATATTGCTTTTGTCAAGTAAGGTACTTAGTTATTCTAAGGTTTTGCAATTAATGAAGTGTATCAGTTTGTGGAGAAAGCATAAATTACTACTTTCAGTATTTCATAGCCAAGTATAGCAAACGCATTTTAGCTTCGCGTTAAGTGCAATGAATCAATATTTATGATGAAGAAGGAGGAAACACAAAACGAAGAACAATATGACAAAAGTAAAAACCATCTTATCTTATTACTGTCCTTTTGTTTGATATTCGTTTTTCGGTTTTTTACAAATTATGTTGACTCAATTGTTGTGAATATAATTTTTCTCATCGCTGTTTTTGGATTAATAACATACTTCTATAAGGTATATAGATCCAAATTCAACAATATTCTGATCCTTTACATCCTTGTTCTTTTAATCGCATTTGTTTTACCCTTTTTCCATTTTATTTTGTTCAGTTTTGATCGAAACAACTATTCATACAGTGAAGAGTATTTGAGGTATCAGAATACAATACTTGAACGCGAAATAGAACTTTATTCAGATTATAATATTTTAGAAAAATTACTAGACCAAAAAAATGACAGTATTCTCAATTCAAAAGTTGAAAATTATCAAGTTAATACAGTAATAAATGTTGGTGTTTTTTCTTTAAAAGTGAAAAAACGAAGTGATATGACGAGACCAGTTGATAGAGGTCATGACGGCTATGAAGCAAAAACAATTAATATCACGCGTTTAACTAAACCCAATGAGATAATTGGCTCGTTCAATATAATTGATGAACCAATAAAAAAGGCAATTGAAATCAAATTAATTCAGCGAAATGAAATAATATCAATGATTAAAAACCCAATCAATTATGTTCAATTTAAAGATGTTTGGCTTGAATGTACTACTGGTTTCTTACTTAGTAATATAAAACCAATCTCCTCTACTGCACAGCTATTTCAGATAATTCAGGTTTTTATACTATTTGTAACTGCGACAATAATTGGGAATTCGTTAGGAAGTTCGAAACACTTTTCGATCACTAAAAAAAACACTTAACATTGTATATAAAAAATAGGCGAAATATTAGTTAAATCAAGGCTTTTGTCCCATATCAAACATTGTGTTTAACCGAAAGTTTGGTTCTTAGAAATCGCCTAATGTGCATATACTAACCGTTTAAACAAGCTCACCATGAAAAGTCATCATGAAATTGAAATGTACGGATTATTTATTTATTTTTGTACGTGCTAATTAAGTGGCTATGGACACAAAATTGACTTTAAAGCTTAATCAAAAGGTTATTGAGAAAGCTAAAGAGTATGCTTCCAACAAAAAAATGAGTTTATCTCGAATTATTGAAGCCTATTTACAATCCTTGACTACCGAAAATGATAATTCTGAATTTGAGATTTCGCCTTTTGTGAGAAGCATTGCAACGGGAACTCAAATACCAACTGATTTGGACTATAAAAAAGATTATTCTGATTTTCTAATGGAGAAGTATAAATGAGCAAAAGGATTTTTATAGATACCAATATAATGTTGGACTTTTTAGGAGAACGGAAGCCTTTTTACGACCCGATTGCGAAAATTGCAACTTTAGCAGAAAAAGAGAAATTAACAATGATTGTTTCCCCTACTTCATTTGCCACGGTAAACTATTTTCTTGCGAAATTCGAGAACCCAAAAGTTGCGAGAGAAAAACTAAGGAAATTCAAAATAATCAGTAAAAAATGTTCTTTAGACGAACATACAATTGAAAAGGGACTTAATTCTTCAATAAAAGATTTTGAAGATGCTTTGCAATATTTCAGTGCTACAGAATCTGAATGCGAAATAATAATAACAAGAAACGGAAAGGACTTTAAAAAGTCATTATTACCTGTAATGACAGCGGACGAATTTTTAAAATCTTTGAATATAAAATAAATACATCCAACACGAGTCTAAAAACAATGGCGGTTTGTAGGTAATTGAAAATTTCTCGCTTTTTGCTACCTTTATCTAAGGCTGATAGTGAGATGCTTTTAATCCGCAAAAGTTTTTTAGGCCAATCGTTGTAGCGAATTAGAAAAAACCAACAGAAATTGAAAATTTACGGAATAAGTGGACTTGGAGCTGACAAAAGGGTTTTTGATTTTTTGAAGTTAGATTATTCACTAATTCCGGTGGAATGGATTAAACCACTTGAAAGGGAAACACTAAAGGACTATTCCGTTCGACTCTCAGGAGTGATTGACACAAAATCAGATTTTGCATTAATTGGTGTTAGTTTCGGTGGATTAGTCGCTGTCGAGCTAAGTAAATTATTGAAACCAAGACTTACAATTTTAATTTCTTCAGTCGAAGTCAAAAATGAACTTAGACCAATTTATAGGATTATAGGCAAACTTGGTCTACTAAATAAATTACCGAGTAATTTATTTGACCCACCTAGAAATATTGCACAATTCATTTTTGGCACAGACAATAAAGAACTTTTGGATTCTATCTTAGATGACACCGACCTGAAGTTTGCAAAATGGGCAGTGAATGAATTGGTAAATTGGGATAATCAAGACAGAATCAAAAATTTGATTCGCATCCATGGGACAAAGGATAAGCTCATTCCATGGCGTGGTTCAAATAAAGTTGAACTAATTGAAAATGGAGAACACTTGATGATTGTTGACCGATCTGATGAAATAAGTAAAATAATAAACGAAAAAATCAAAACGCACCTCAACATCGCTTAAGGCTCATTCTGAAAGCAATCGGTTGGAAACAAATAATCAATTTAGAACAAATTGCAGATTTTAAATTGAACATATAATTTTAGCCTATTTATGTAAAATATAATATTTATCTTAACATCATTTTTTTCTTGATTAACTTCTTTTCACATGGACAAGAAAGAGATTCAGTTTACATTTATAAAATTGCTGATATTGAAGCTAAACCAATTGGGGGACAAGAAGCCATTTATCGATGGATAGTAGATAATGTTAATGCTGAATTGCTTAATAGAATAGATACATTGAAATGTGAATTACTTAGGGATGGAAAGGTAATGGTAAGCTATTCGATAGATAATAATGGAATAGTAATCAATCCAAGAATTGAATACGGACTGGGAGAACCATATGATTCAGAAGCTTTGAGATTAATTAAAGAAATGCCCATTGATTGCATTCCAGGAAGGAAGAATGGTGATAAAATAAAAATTAGGACTACAACAACAATTTCATTTTGCCAGTTGAAAACAATAAATAACGGGGACCTATCACTATGTAAAATGCATTAAAACGTATTTTACACTTAAGGTTGTGCGTCAAAAAGAAAAAATGATGAAAATTGGAAAAGCCATAATTACATTCACTATAATTTCATTATTTGGTTGTAATGGTCAAGAGCATCAAAATGATGGAAAAGCAAATGAAATCCAAAATGAAATCCTACAATTGGAAACAGCTAATTCCAAGAAGATCTATTTAGAAAATATACTAAAAGATGACCAAGCCCTAAGAAACGGTGAGAAATCAGCTGAACTGATATTAAAATATGGTAAAGATTCTAAGGAACATATGGAATACGTAAAAGCCCAATGGAAACAAGACGAAATTAATTTAAGGAAGATTGAAGCCTATTTAAAAAAATATGGATATCCTAAAAAAAATGAGTTGGGAAAGGACGCTGCAATTGCACCTTGGATTGTGATTCATCACTCAACAGATACGGAAATTAGAAATAGAAATTTTAAAATTCTTTATCAAGCCTATCTTACAGGAGATATTGATGACAACGCGATGTCAATGTATTTGGGAAGAACCTATGAATTTACTTTTAAAGAAAGATTTAGAATGGAAAGTCCATATAAATCGGAAGATGAAATCAATCTACTTATAGAAATATTAAATTTAGATGAAGAGAAAGCGAACTCCCAATCTCACCTTTGAATCAATGGGTTTCATTAATTAGGGAAGTTAATTCTTACTTGGAAAATCAGCTACAATGTCTAAATTTATTAATTGCTGTGGCTGTGTACAGAGGGCAAGCTTTGTAGTTTCTAAGCCCCACTCATCATTGCCATAGCATTGAATAATAACCTCATAATTTAATCTTTTACATTTAAGCTTTAAATCAAAAAAGCCTGTATTCAAATCTCGAACACAGGCTTTTAATTCTTTTTGGTATATTAGAAATTCTTCTTAAAACAAATTCATAAATTCATTCACAAGCTGATCTTGGAATTTTTTGTTCACTCCAATGGCTAGAAGAACAGATAAAACTAAACCAATTGTAGCATAAAGGAAATCCCTACCTACAATTTTACTTGCTCTTCTTATATTTTTTATTCTCTTTTTATATCTCTTTTTACTAATGGCAATGGCTACTTCTCTACCGCCTAGTAATCCGATAAAAACCCAAGTAGTACTAATTGGAACCGTGCTGATAACTTTGAAATAGTAAAGTAAAATAGCATATACGAAATCCACTATAGTGGCCGCCCTAATGTCTGTAACACCCGCTTTTTCATTTACAATGCTTTGAATTTTATCTCCTTTAAGGAAGAATAAGATGCCCATCCCGATGAAAATAAAGCCTGCGAATGCAATAAATTCATAAACATTCAAGCTTCTTGGAAGGAAAACAGCAATATTGGCAGCATCCTGGGAAATCCAAACGGACCATAGGGCTCCACTGATAATCCATTGAACAGGAGTCCAGAATTTAGCTGGTTTTTTACTTTTAAAGTATTTTGATACAAATTTGGAAACTAAAAACCAGACAAAAATTGCAGTAATAAAGGCTAAGCCGTATCCTGTTAAACTTTTCCCAATCATGGCTCCAATGGAGGAGGCTTGAGTTGAGAATGCGCTTAAAAGTAAGAATGTGGTTGAAACCGGCATTCTAAAACGCGTAAGCACCAATAATAAAATGGGTGCTGCTAATTGAAGAAAACTAAAAGAAGTGGGGGCTGTATCAAAGCCTTTTGTTAATAATCGTTGGCTACTTACATCGCCATCAAAAACAATCCAACTGTAAAGAACGGTAGCAAGGAAAATTAATCCCATAAATAACCATAAAATCCACCATGGCTTTTTGCTATTAGAGGCTATAAATGTTCCAATTGTCTGAATACTATCATTAGCAATGGCAGAATAGGCTGCTAAACCAAAGCCTACCCACATGGCAATTTGTGGATATGGTGTAATGATGCCGCAGATAAAAGTAAAAATAGCTATCATGGTAATAAAAGCTTTCTCCTTTTTAGCTATTTCAAAGGTTTTGTAGGTAACTTCAGAAACTGTATTTCTGTTGTACTTAAGGAATGGTTTCTTAGCCATAAAAAATTTGATTCAATACTGCTTAAAGCAAAATTATGTTTCAGGCACAAAGCTAATTAATCTTAGTGAAACAATGGGTTAAAAAATTGTTAACAATATTACCTGAATGTTAATCAAATTATCAATGCCTAATTTATCGGCCTTCTAATTCGAATTAATGTTAAGTTAAAGTTAATTAGGGTCGTTTTTAATTCTTAACAATTGCTTTACTTTGTAAATGGTATTACTAAGTATTTTGCTGTTAATTTTGCAATTTAAATTACCCTTAAGAAACAATCAATCATTAAAACTCCAGTATTAAATAGCGACAAGAAATGGCAATCAACCTTGAAAAGGGTGATTTTGATTGCATTTAATATTTTTCTATTTCTTTTAGCAATAGATTTTATAGGCTATTCATTTCGATTATTAAATAAGGATATTGCAAATTCAATCATCAACCTCACAGCAAATCCGTTCATAAGTCTTTTTATTGGCCTTCTTATAACTGCGATTATTCAAAGTAGCAGCACTAGTACTTCTATGATTGTGGCAGTAGTGGCTTCTGGTTCTATTGGATTTTCAGATGCTATCCCCATGATTATGGGAGCCAATATTGGTACTACATTAACCAGTACCTTAGTTTCTTTAAGTTTTATTACTAATAGGGATGAGTTTAGAAAAGCTATTGGAGCAGGTGTGGTTCATGATTTCTTTAATATTTTAGTAGTAGCTATATTATTTCCATTAGAATATAATTATGGAGTTTTGACTGAAATGTCAGCTGCAGCATCTAATTTTATTTTAGGGGATGGTTATGTTGCTCAAAACACAGAATTCAGATTTTTTCTCTTCACTAAACCAATAGTTCTTTATATTGGTAGTCTATTGCCTTATCCTGTAGTTTTAGCCATAGCTTCTTTTGCAATACTAGCAATAGCAGTAAAGTTTTTATCCCACACCTTATATAAATCAATTACCGGAGGCTCTAGAGAATTTCTGCAAAAATATTTCTTTGGTAGCCCATATCGCTCCTTCTTTTGGGGGGTTGTTTTTACTGCAGGAATTCAAAGCAGTTCAGTAACCACATCCGTTATTGTACCATTTGTAGCAACTAGAAAAATTAGCCTTAAGCAGTGTTTTACTTTTATCTTAGGGGCAAATATTGGAACCACCATAACGGCCTTGATAGCGGCCCTATTTAAATCAGAGGCAGCAGTAAGTATCGCTTTGGTTCATTTGTTTATAAATTTGATAGGTGTTTTAATATTTTTGCCTTTTCCAATTATTAGAAACATACCTGTAAGAATGGCGAAGGCTTTCGGGCGATTGGCTATGAAATTCAGGATTGCAGGTTTTGCTTATATAATCTTAACATTTTTTCTGATACCATTTATTTTAATCTCTTTTAATAAACAAGAAGGGAATGATAAAGAAGTAGATGTTAAAATTGAGGAAAGTATCCATAAGCCTGTTAATCCAACTGATTCATTGAATTAATTCCCCAATTACATTTAATCTTTCGAATACTTTTTCTGTATGAGGGGCATCTTTAAGTTCATCGGTTAAATCCTGCCCTGACCAATGTTCATAATGCGTACCATTCCTCCACAGCTTAGAATTGGTCGCATCATAAATAATTCCCTTGTAAGCTATCCAGATTTCTTTTCTGTCTTGTCCATTTCGCAAAGCAAGCTGTTGAGGGCTATATTTCTTCATTGGTTACTTTTTTAAAATTAAAGTTATTCAATATAATATTTTATTACATCCTATTTTATTTCAAATTTCAGAATAAAAATTTGAAGAATTATCATTTTCTTGAATAATCTAACCTATTTATGTATATAGGCAATTTCTTTGTCTTTAAAACTAAAGTTTGTCTCATCAAATACTTTAAAAATACATTTAGAACTACTTCTGTAACTTTATCCATCAGCTAATTAAAACTCTTTTAAAGGAGTCAGCTACTTTTGCATTGTATAAAAAATTATAAGAATATGTCAACTTTAGTGTCTCAATCAGAAAAAGTAACCATTGAAGAACAAAGCGATGTTCAAGCTGCTATGATTACATTTCATGGAAGTTTAAAAAGTGAAGATTATCGTGCCGCTATGTTAGCGAATTATGAGCTATGTAAGCAGCCACAAATCAAAAATTGGCTTCAAAATAATATTGATGCTGGATTATTATCATTAGAAGATCAAAAATGGGTTTCTGAGTCACTAATTCCTAAAGCAGCTCTGGAAGTAGAGAAGATTGCGGTAGTTGTTTCAAAAGATGTTTTTAGAAAATTTGCTGCGAAAAATATTTTAGATAAACAGAAAGGAAAATTAAATTTTCAATATTTCAACAGCTTGGAGGATGCCAAAGCTTGGCTGAAATCATAAGACTTTTCATGTAAAAAGGGAATAGTTTAGGTTAACAAAAAAGGCAGGGGTGGTTCCCTGCCTTTGTCTTTTACAGCCTAAGGCTGATTTCTTTAACCACATAACCTGTCCCGTACTGACAGTCGGGAGTAACTCTAAGAATTCACTGAGGACACAAAGGATGGCTAAATGCATATTTTTAAAATTGATTAATTTTTATTCAAAATTAAAAAACCACAAAAGAATCAATTAAAACTAACTTTTGTTTTGGGACAAGTTGACTCTTTTGTGGTTAAAATATTTTGTGGTAAAATATTATTTATTTCTGCTCATTTCATTATCTGCAGGAGATTGACCTCTTGGAGTAGAGTTCCTCATTTGATATAATTCAAATTTGTTAGGAATATTTCTTGGCGGCCAGTAGTTGTTTTCTTCATCTACATCAGCCGTTTCTCTTTTAGGATCCACCTGAAATTGAACAATCTCTTTTTGAGAGATGATTACTTTAGTGGCAGTATTTTCTCTCTTTCTCCAGATTTCAGCTGGGTATTTAAGAGTCTCTTTGCTTCCATCAGCATAGGTTACTTCCACAATGATTGGCATTACCAACCCACCTTTGTTTTCATACTGAACTTCGTAGAAATTATACCCACCATCCATTAATTCTTTCTCTTTTGGAGATAAAGAAGCTCTAAATGATTTATATGCTTTTCTATCATCACTATCCACTTCAAAAGGATCGTAGCTATTATAGAAATCTTTCAACTCAGGATGTTTTTCTACTACTGTTTTCACTCCTTCTTCTCTGTTTTTATCAGGAGTTACATGGTAGCTTTCTTCCTCAGCTCTTTCTTTTCTGATTTTGTTTTCTACATCAGGATTTTTAGAATCTAATTTGTACCATTCAACATCCTTAATGGCGATATCCACATGGTCAATACTGTAAAACCAACCTCTCCAGAACCAGTCTAAGTCAACTGCTGATGCATCTTCCATCGTTCTGAAAAAGTCAGAAGGAGTTGGATGCTTGAAAGCCCATCTTTCTGAGAATGTTTTGAAGGCTTTATCAAAAAGCTCTCTGCCCATTACAGTTTCTCTTAAAATATTAAGTGCAGTGGCAGGTTTTCCATAAGCGTTATTTCCAAACTGAATAATGTTCTCAGAATTCGTCATTATAGGGCGGATATTGTCTTTGTCACCTTTCATGTAGGAAACAATATTTCCTGCAGGGCCTCTACGGCTTGGGTAGTTTGGCTCCCATTCTTGTTCAGCCACAAACTGCACAAAGCTATTCAGGCCTTCGTCCATCCATGTCCACTGACGCTCATCTGAGTTTACAATCATTGGGAAGAAGTTGTGCCCTACTTCATGAATGATTACACCTATCATACCATATTTGGTTCTTGCTGAGTAAGTGCCATCTGGAGCTGGTCTTCCGTAATTGAAGCAGATCATAGGATATTCCATACCGTTTGCTGCTTCCACTGATATGGCTACTGGATAAGGATAAGGAATAGTCATTCTAGAATATACTTCTAAAGTATGAGCTACAACTCTTGTAGAATATTTATCCCATAAACCCCAAGCTTCTTTTGGGAAATATGACATGGCCATTACAGTTTTGCCATCGATCTCAACGCCCATTGCATCCCATATAAATTTACGGGAAGAACCGAATGCAAAATCACGAACGTTTTCTGCGTGGTAAGTCCAGGTTTTAGTACCAGAAGCTTTACTTTTTTCAGCTTTCTCAGCTTCTTTTTTGGTTACAATCAAAACAGGATCATCAGCTGTTTTTGATTCTTCCCATCTTTCTAATTGATCTTCAGTTAGAACCGCATCAGCATTTTGTAATTCACCTGTAGATGCTACGATATGATCTTCAGGAACTGTGATATTCACCTCATAATCTCCGAAAGGCAATGCAAACTCACCGCTTCCGATGAATTGCTTGTTTTGCCATCCTTCAAAATCATTGTAAACCGCCATTCTTGGGAACCATTGCGTGATGGTGTAAACTGTATTGTCATCATCTTCAAAGTGGTCGAATCCACCGCGACCGCCCATTCTGGCTCTGTCGTTGATGTTGTAATACCAGTCAATTGAGAAAGAAATCTCTTCACCTGCTTTTAAAGGCTCGTCCAAATCTATTCTCATCATGGTATTGTTGATGGTGTAATTCATATCATTACCCTCAGCATCCACCAATTTTTGGATTTTGTGACCACCATCGTAATCAGGATAACCCATCATACGATCAATCTGTCCTTCACTTGCTCTATCAGGAATACTGGTTTCAGCCACATCATAAGTCATGCTGTTTTTTGCACGCATGTTCTGATCCAACTGTACCCATAAATAAGTTAATTGATCTGGTGAATTATTGGTGTAAGTGATGGTTTCAGAACCTATGATTTGATTCTTTCCTTCATCCAAGGTTACATCAATTTTGTAATCGGCTTTTTGTTGCCAGTACATATGTCCTGGCGCACCTGAAGCTGTCCTATAAACATTCGGTGACCTTAGCATATAATCCAATTGCTCGAATTTGCCTTGGTTTTTGTACTCTTGAGCAGTTGCTGCAAAAGCAAAAAGTGCCATAAAGGCGGTAAATATTCTCTTCATATCTATTTTAATTTAATGTACTACTTACCAAAATTTTGTTTCCATCATGATTGTCACGGCTATTCCCGCTATGGCGCTGGAAACAATCAGCACCCAATCCCTTCTTTTCATTCCAAAAAGGTCTATAAAGATAAAAGATAAAACCAAGAAGACCAGCACTATAATGATTTGCCCAACTTCTAACCCCACATTAAAGGCTAACAATTCCATGACAATCGAACTGTTTTTGCCCAAAATCGCTTTTAAATAATTACTAAAGCCTAAACCGTGAATCAAGCCAAAAAGCAAAGCAAAAATATAATTCAATTGCATATTCCCAGAGCTTTTCAAATCTCTTTCTTTTTTGAAAAGATTGGCAAAAGCAGTAATAAAGATTGTCACTGGGATTAAAAACTCTATTAATTCAGGATTTATTTTTACATAGTCTAATGTAGATAATGCAAGTGTAATGGAATGCCCAATTGTAAAGGCAGTTATTAAGATTAAAACCTTTCTCCAATCGCGCATTAAATAAATGGCTGCTAATGCTAAAACGAATAAAATGTGATCGTATCCGTTAATGTCCAGTATGTGATCAAGTCCTTCTAAAAAGTAGGCTTTAAATGTTGACATATCCTTTTATGTAATTTTCAAGTTTTATGGTAACAAAACATAATATTACCATAATTTTGCAAAACAGACACGAGACTTTTAAAAATGTTATACAGTAATTTTATTATCGGTTTTTTCTGGATGCTTAGCGGATTGCTACATCCCTTTTATGTTTCTATTACAGATTTGGTTTATAAGGAAGATAGCAAATCAGTGCAGATCATGCATAAAGTATTTGTGGATGATTTTGAGCAAACGCTGAATAAGCATTATAATGTAAGACTTGATATTTTGGCAATGGAAAGCACAGCTGAAATTGATGAAATGGTAAAAGATTATTATTCGAAAAGATTTGCTGTTGAAATTGATGGGAAAGAAAGAGAGATCGTCTATATCGGAAGTGAATTAGAAGAAAATGTGCTTTGGGTTTATCAGGAAATCTATAAAGTTAGAAAACCGAAAAAATTCAGAATCACCAATACGGTTTTATTTGACGAGTTTGATACGCAATCGAATTTGGTTCACACTGAAGTAGGAGGGGAAATTAAAACTCTCCGCATGACGGAGGGCGATGGAACTCAGGAAGTGGAATTCGATTTTTATTGAATTTTAAGTTCAGAAATCCATTGGGATTATAACTTAACCAACCAACAGAGGTTCATTTACATATTTTGTTTTGTAATCAGCAGGTGACATTCCGGAGTATTTTCGAAACACATTTCTGAATGATTTGTGATCAGAATAGCCAACATCAAACATCACCTCACTAATTGTTTTAAATCCTTTTTCCAGTTCTCTTTTGGCAGCTTCAACTTTTACACGTTGAAAATATTCTATTACAGTATTTCCTGTTGCTTTTTTGAATCTCCTTTCTAGGCTTCTTCTTCCGATTCCATAATTTCGTGAAAGTTCATCCACTGATATTTTTTCCTGATAATTCTTTTCTAAATGCTCTTGAAGGGTTCTGATTTCCTCATCAGCGTGGTCTTTTTGTCCTGTAAAAATGATAAAAGGAGTCTGAGAATTCCTTCCCATATCTATTTGAAAAATTTTTGAACAAAAAATAGAGGCTTCTCTGCCAATATGTTTTTCTATGATATATAAAATTAAGTTAGCACAAGAGAAGGCACCGCCTCCTGTATAAATCCTGTCCTCATCAGTCAAGAGTTTATCAGGCATTAAACGAGCTTTAGGAAATAATTGCTGGAATTGAGGAGCAGCTTGCCAATGTGTAACACAATCTTTTCCGTTTAATAATCCTGTGTTTCCTAAAATAAAAGCACCTAAGCATAAACTTACCACTTCTGCACCTTCATTATATTGCTCTATTATCCAGGGAATAAATTCTTGATTTGATTTAATGGATTCTAACAAATCATTTTGAACAGGTGGAATAATGACCATATCAGTTTTTGGGGTTTCAGTCAAAATCTTATCGACATGCACATCATATAGTCCTTTACTGAGTTTTACATCTGCGGTTAATCCTACCAGTTCAATTTGAAATGCGGCTTTTTTCCCTTTTGATTTTAAGAAATCATTGGCTTTCATTAATCCTTGGCGAGCATTTTCTAAGCTGCCCAGATTAACATCATTTAATAAAAGAATGGAAACATGTTTCATCTGTAGAAATTAAACTATTATAAATACAGGAATAGTTTTAAAAACAATCTTTAACTGTATTTTAAGTTAGTCATTTTAGTATTAATATACTAACGGTTTTGCAACAATAGTATTTTTTATTAGCAAAGACATGCCTTGACGTATTTCACCCCTTATAATGTCGGGTTCACACTTCATTAAAAAGATTATACACTTGTAAATTTGTTAACAATAAAAAGCATGAGTAAAATAAAACGTAGCTTGATCTTAAGGAATGAAAACAATTTTCGACAAAAGTATTAGGGAGGAACTCATTGGTAGAATAAAGGGAATCAATCAAAATAATAAGGCTAAATGGGGAAAAATGAACATTTTCCAAATGCTTAAACATAATACGTATTGGAATGGATGGATTCTTGGAAAAGATGACCATACCTATAAACAAACCTTTATGGGAAAAATATTTGGAAAAATAGCATTGAAGAAAATGATAAAAGACGAAAAGCCATTTGATAAAAACATTCCTACATCTGACCAATTCAAAGTGAAGGAATCGAATGGAGATTTGGAAAGCGAAAAATCAAATTGGATTTCATTACTAAGCGAATATGAAAATTACAGCAATCCAAATTTTGTCCATGACTTCTTCGGTAAAATGTCAAAGGAACAGATAGGAATATTGGTTTATAAGCATACTGACCATCATTTGAATCAGTTTGGAGTATGATAAACTTATAAAAATAATGATTAAATCTATTTCAAAATGAAACTTAGGGCTACTGTGCTGATTGTCCTAAGAACAATTAAGCTTACCAGCTAGAATATAAAGAAAGTTATTGTAGTAGTAATCCAAACATACAGAAAAAGAAAGGATATGAACACGAAAAAAATTTGGGCAAATTTAGCCGTAAAGGATGTTGAGAAAACTTGGGATTTCTACCTGAAATTGGGATTTGAACCAAATTGTCCTCCTTCCACTAAAGAGTTAGCCAGTTTTGTAGTTGGAGATAATGATTTTGTAATCCATTTTTTCGAAGAAAACAGATTTAAGACTAGTCTCGAAGGTGAGATTGCAGATTTAAAGAAAGGAAATGAAATTATGTTTACCCTGTTGGCAGAAAGTAAAGAGGAAGTTGACGAATGGGTGAGAAAAGTAAAAGAAGTAGGTGGAACAATTCATTTTGACCCCAAAAAGGACAGGAAAAAAATGTATGATGAAAATGGGTATTATGTATGTGTGTTTGCCGACCCAGACGGACATAAGTTTAATGTATTTTTCAATAGCAATAAGAATTAGTCTGGCAAATGAGCCATTTTTAATTTAATCATTAGGGATATGAAAATTAATTGTAAAACAGATTGCGGAAATGCTCCCCGTAAACAGCTATTAAAAGATTTAAATATAGCATTTGCTAAAGGGGAAGTTCAGCTTATTCTTGATATGTTAACCGAAGATGTGCAATGGGAAATGGTGGGAGACAAAGTAATGATTGGAAAAGCCGAAGTGGCTAAGGATTTAGAATCCATGAAGGATTATACTGCAATAGAAATCAATATAGATCATATAATAACGCATGGAAAGAATGCTGCTTGCAATGGTAGCTTTTTAATGAAAAACGGAGATAAGTTTAGTTTTTGTGATGTTTACGAATTTGAGAATAACACTAAAACTGCAGGTATAAAGCGCATGATTTCTTATGCCATCAAAATTTAAGTAAGATAAATAAAGATTTAGTATAATGAAAAATTCCACTCAACCTTATTTTCATTTTGAAGGGAATTGTCAAAATGCCATGATGTTTTACCAGAAAATATTTGGTGGGAAACTCGAATTGATGCCCATAAAAGATTCGCCTGCTAAGGATCAGTTCCCGTCTGAAATCCAGGATCAAATGCTTCATTCTAGTTTGGTAAATGGTGATTTTATGATTATGGCTTCTGATATGTGCGGAATGGGAGAAGTATTAAGAGGCAATAATGTGGATATCAATTTGAATTGTGAGTCTGAAGAGGAGATTAATAAATTGTATCAGCAATTATCTGAAGGAGGCGAGGTTCTGGATGAATTGAAAGATCAGTTTTGGGGAGCAAAATTTGCTATGCTAATTGATCAATTCGGAGTTCGCTGGATGCTTAATTATGAAAAATAAAGAGAAATGAACACAAATTTGAAAACTGATTTTACTGTAGACAAAGAGACCAACATGGTTTATGTACAACGTGAATTTTCAGCAGAACTTTCATTAGTGTGGGACGCCTATACAAAAGCTGAAATTCTTGATCAATGGTGGGCGCCTAAGCCATGGATTTCTAAAACCAAATCCATGGAATTCAAGGTAGGCGGGAAAAGGCTTTATGCCATGTGTAGTCCCGAAGGTGAAGAACATTGGTCATTTGCAGAATACACCTCCATCACGCCTAAATCTAACTTTCAATTTAAAGATGGATTTTGTGATAAGGAGGGAAATATTAATGAAGAACTACCCAGATCTGAGTGGAATATTGATTTCGAAGAATTGGATGAAGGGACCTTGGTTAAGGTAGAAATCAAACATGATAAACGAAGTGATTTGGAAACCATAATTGAAATGGGCTTCAAAGAAGGATTTATGGCTATTTTGGAGCAATTGGAAGAAATGTTATCGTCAAAATAATACTGAAATGAAGAAGAAAATATTATTTGTACTGTCCTTGCTTTTAGGGCTTATCCTGATGAATAGTGGCTTAAATAAATTTTTCAATTATATACCTGTTCCAGAAGATTTACCGGAAAAGGTGCAAAGAGATAATGAAGCTTTGATGGAAATATCATGGTTAATGCCCTTAATTGCTGTTGCAGAATTATTGGGAGGTGTTTTAATTATTTTCCCTAAAACCCGAGCCTTAGGAGCTTTGGTCATATTTCCTGTGATGGTGGGTGTTTTGTTGACCCATATTTTTGTAGCTCCATCGGGATTACCAATTGCCTTAGTGATTTGGGCCATTCTTATTTGGATCATTATTGATAATAAAGACAGGTACCTTCCTATTATTAAGTGATTACATAAAAGATGTAAATATGAAAGATTCAAAGATTTCAATTGAAGCAACTATAAACGCGAATCTCCAAAAAGTTTGGGATTATTGGACTAATCCTGAACATATAACAAAATGGAATTTTGCTTCTGATGACTGGCATTGCCCTAAAGCAGAAAATGAATTGAAAGTAGGAGGGAAATATTATACCAGAATGGAAGCAAAGGATGGAAGTTTTGGGTTTGATTTTGAAGCAATTTATGATGAAGTGCTGGATAAACAGAAAATGACCTATACTTTAACTGATGGGAGGCAGGTGTCTACTTATTTTAAAAGTATTCATAATGCAACCAAGGTCACCACTATATTTGATGCGGAAAAAGAGAATTCTGCGGAAATGCAAAAGCAAGGCTGGCAAGCGATATTAGACAATTTTAAGAAATATATTGAATCCACAAAATAAGTTACCTCGATAGGATATGGGATACTTTTATTTTATTAATTCTGTTGGTATTGTTCCGAGAGTAAAAACATAATTCTCTTTCATTATTAAGAAAGAAAAGTGTAGAAAATGAGCCTTCATTTTCTACATTCTAATTTTATTTTACAGAACATTCAAACTCTGTTCCTTAATCTTTTCTAACTCTTCTTTCATTTGAATGACTTGCTCCTGCAAATCAGAATCATTGGCTTTGGAGCCTAAAGTATTAATTTCTCTGCCGATTTCCTGACTGATAAAGCCCAGCTTTTTACCGTGCGATTCAGCTTTGCTTTTAAGCGTGTCTAAGAAATATTTTAAGTGAATGGATAAGCGTTCTACTTCTTCGTTTACATCCAGCTTTTCAGAATAATAAATTAATTCCTGCTCTAGTCTTTCTTGATCGTAATCTACAGATAGGGTTAATTCTTTAATATTGTTTTGCAGTCGGGTACGGATTTTCACCATTCTTTTCGGCTCAATTACTTTTGCTTTTTCCAATTTCTCAGAAATGGTATTGATATAGCCTTCTAAAATATCACCAACTGTTTTGCCTTCTACATCTCTGAATTCATTACATTTTTCTAATGCATTTTTAAGCGTATCAATTATCAAAGTTTGATCTTCTTCAGTAAGCTGATCATCCTCATATTTAATGATCTCTGGAGCCTCTAAAGACATTTTCATGATATCATGAAATTTTCTACCGTTCAACTCTTCCAATTCTGAAAGCTTTTCCAAATAAGCTGCAAAAAGTTCTTGATCAATATTAGGCAATGCCAATTGCTTATTTTTTTTTGAAATATTAATGGAAACAGAAGCTTTTCCACGGATCAGCATTTGGGTAATTAAATTTCGAACTTCAATTTCTTTAGCATTTAAAACTTTAGGAAGCTTTAAGGATAAGTCTAAAAATTTAGAATTGAGCGTTTTGATTTCTACCTCAACTGTAATGTTATCGTTTTGTGCTTCAGCAATGCCAAAGCCAGTCATTGATTTGATCATGAAATTTTAATATCTGTATTTATATATTCACAATCTTTACTTCTGAAGTGAATATCAATTTGTTGTGTTTTTTAAGTGCGATTCGTTAAAAGTCGTATCCGATACTTAAACTTAATTTAGGATCCTGAACAATATAATCTTCAATTGGGTAAGCATAATCAAGCCTAACATAATAACCCAGAACAGTTGTTCGAATTCCTAAGCCGAGCGAAGATAACCAAGGGTTTTTGTAATTTCTAATAACTGCTTTAAAATTATCAGTTTCGATGTTTTGGCGGTTAATGCTATTGTCCTGATCCCAAGGACTTCCTCCCAGCCAGGCAGTTCCAATATCATAAAAACCGATCAGCTGAAAGTTTCTTGCAAAATTTGAAGTCATGGAATTGTTACTCAATACTCTGAAAAGAGGAAACCTTAATTCGTTGCTCAATAAGATTACATTTTTACCACTAAACTCATTCAGTTGAAAGCCCCTCAGACCTGTTACAAACTCATGAAAAAGTATATTTGAATTATAAATTGGACTTTCCGCTGAGGTTAAGGCTAAAGGATTTTCTTCTGGTGTTACTTCAGCGCCAGCTGCCGGCTCATTCACACGTCTAAAAACCCAGTTTTCAACTCCTCCCAACATAAAATAAGGAGAGTTTTGTCCAAAAAATCCGCCAACGTATAATCGGCTGGCAAATGTAACTTCTCGAAACACCTTTTGATAATTTCTAATGTCTAAATATAGTTTGCTAAATGATTCGCCTGCACTGAAACCTCCTGTATAGTTTTCAAAGGCCACTTTACCTCTAAATCCTTGTCTCATGTTAAGGCCCAATGGTTCTGAATTATCATAGATATATTCAATTTTACCACCAAACAATAAATCATTTTGCAATGGACTTTTTGCTAAGTTGTTTCTTTGAGTTAATACATTGAAACTACTTTCTATATATTGTTGGAAAACAATGTGTGGTTTTACACTAATCCTACTGTTATTCGAAAATGGAAATGCTCCTCCAAAACTTAAATTATTAAGTGAATAAGTTTGATCTGTAAATCTATCGTCAAGTTTTGTGGCATAAACTTCCCTTTCAAATCTCACACTATAGTCAACGAGTCGCTCTAGATATTGATATTCTCCAAAAATGGACCCACTTTTAAAATCTTGCAATGAAACATCAAATCCACCAAAGAATTTATTGTTCTCTCTTAAATCATTCATTTGATACCTGGAATACATGGACAGGCCAATTAAAGGATCTATTTTCCAGGAGGCGGTCACATTATTTGTTGTAAATGTAGGTTCATAATCAAACGGGCCCATTAAGCTGGCTGTATTTCTAAGTTTACTTAGATTTTTTAGCAGAGAACTTTGTTGTTTTTCACTTTCAAATTGTTGCTCTTCAAAATCAAAATTATCGGCATCCAATTTTGTGGTGGATTCATCTGTTTGGTTTAACTTTTTCTGAAGGCTTGAAAGAGAAGAATCCTGTTTGAAATCCGGATTATTGTTTATTTCTACTTCATTGCTTTTTGCTTTGTTCAGCTTGGTAGGTGGTGTTTCTTTGGTAAGTTTCCTGCTAAGCTCTACCTGCTTTCTTAAAGTAGAGGCAAGAAATTTAGCTTCATTACCACTGAAATCATCTCTGAAATAAAACTTTTGATTTCCATTTTGTTCCAGCACCATTGAGAAGTAATTTAATTCCGGGCGAATGTCGAAGTTTTGAATCCCGGTACCGTAAGCTGTGATCTGTTTAGATATCTCTTTTTGAATATCAAATCGATAAAGATTATTTATCCCGGACTTGTCACTTACATAATAAACAGTAGTACTATCTGGAATTACAGTTTCTGTATTCTTGCCAAAATCATTCGTCAATTGATTTAATTTATCCGGATTATCAATATCAAGCTCAAAAAGGTTGTAATTTTTGTCAAGATCATCGTATTTGAAATCAATCGAAATACTGTCTGTTTTTCTATTAGAAGAAAAAACTATCCTTTTGGTTTCAGGTATGAAAGCTGGATGCAAATCATCGAAAATATCATTTGTTAACCTTCGCACATTTGGTCTTCCAGTACTTATTAAATATAAATCTGATTGAGCATTATCATTTGCACTGATGACAGCAGTTTTTCCATTAGGATAAATATCTATTTGATTAATTTGATCAAACCTTCTTAAATCTCTTTTTTGTGTTTTTTTGGTATAAGGATTATACAGATATAAAAAATTAACTCCTCTTTCATAGCTTACAATTCCTAAAGTAGTACTATCTCCCCAATCCATAGCTGGAGCGAAGGTGTCTTCAGATTCTTCTAACCTTCTTTGACCTCCTCTAAAGATGATTTTTTCATTTCCAGTACTAATTTCTCTCAGTTTGACTTTAAATCTTCCTCTATTATTAATTGAGTATGCTAGGTAATCTCCATTTGGACTTATTTTAGAAGAGTAATCTAATCCATTATGCCATGGTTTTGAGATTTGGTTCTTTTTGGAAGGCTTCTCAGTTTCTAAATCGGTAAAGTTATTGACATAGAAATATCTATAATCATTTAAAAAAGCTTTGAAGGGTATTCCTAGGGTGTTGGTGATACTTTTTTCTTCATTTCTAATAATCCTTGTTAAATTTAGGGTATTGGATATGTTAATTCTGCCGTATTTTTCTGAAATATAATTCCAAACAGATTGTCCTGCCAATTCAGCTTCCTTACCCTCTAATTTGTCTATTGTACTTGCACTATTTTCAACTAGAAAATTCCTTATAAAATCATCCATCTCAGCATTCCATCCATAAGCTATGTAGGCTGCAACACCACTGATAAACCAATCAGGTACGGTAAATAATGAATTAGACTGAAATACTTCAGATACTAAACCACCACCAAAAAGCATGTCTTTTACAAAAAGCTTTGATACTTTGTAAATGATCTCTTCTCTAAATTCAGGATAGGAACCAGAGAAGGCTACTTCTATATGTGTTTTAAGAAAATTTGTCTGGCCACTAATATCAAATTGAGCTTCGTTTAAGCCGACATTACTTTGATTGTAATCTATGTTGCTGTTAAAAATAAAGATTTTAGTTTTGCTATAGGGTGCATAACCCATTATATCTGTTATTCGCAAAAAGTCTTCTTCTATGTTTTCGGCTACTTGCTTTGCCAATTTTTGACCACCATAGTAATAATAAACATCAAAATGTGGAGTGCTGTAAAATTTCCATTCAAAATATCGATATTGAATTCTACTTTTTCCAAAGGATTCTTCACTATTTTGGGCAAATAGTGAGTATGGTTTAATTAAAAATAATAAACCAAAAATAATAAATATGCTTTTTATAAAATTCCAATTCATACTAACTTGAATATAATGGATAATAACGGTTTATGTTTACTTCATCGTTCAATTTTTTCAAATTAATTATTGATTCAACAAACTGATGAGCAAAATATGGGGCTAATGACACTCCTTTTGTTCCTAAGCCATTGAAAATAAATACGTTCTTCATTTCAGGATGGTTTCCAATAAGCGGTCTTCTATCTTTTGAAGCTGGTCTGATACCGGCTACTTGGTCAATAATTTCATACTTAATGTTAAGTAAGTCATCCAATTTGTCCGTCAGTTGTTTCCTAGCCTTTTCAGTGGGTGTATAATCGAGATTTTTCCATTCATAGGTAGCGCCAACTCTATAATAATCGTGCTGAGGATTTTTGACTATAAACACTCCTCTGTTGAATATAACATCATCAGGCAGTGGTTTCTCTGTTTTGATATGAAGAATTTCCCCTTTCACCGGAGCCGTGGGAAGCCAATCAAAAAATGGATTTTGACTTAAAGGACCATCACAAAAAATGATATTTTCACCTTCTATATCTTTGTATTTTATTCGGTTTTCTTGAACAACTAACTGCTTATATTCAAATTTTTCATGGAGAAATTGCTTGTCTTCAATAAGCCGTAGTTTATGATGATCAAGCATTTCTTTGACATCCAAAAAGCCGCTTTGCTCTAATAATATACCTCCAAAATCATCTGTAATAAATTCAGAGAATTGGGAGCTAGTGAAGGTCTTTTTTATAAAAAAATCGTTTTTGTTCTCTTTTGCCATCCAATCGTTTTGATCTTCTAATGAGAGAAAAGGACGGTAGATTGCTTTTTTATGTAGAAAATCTGCATTCAGTGATTTTTCTAGATCACCATAAAATTCTTCCAAATAAGGGAAAAGTTGTTCGGCTATCCAAGTTTGCTTCATTTTCCTGCCGGTAACTGGATTATATAATCCTGCTGCAACCTTAGAACTTGAATTTGGATTTTCATCAGAATAAACTAAAAATGATGCATCATATTTTCTAAGATGTTCTACTACTGCTACGGAAGCCAATCCATGGCCTACTATAATAAAATCGACTTTCATAAATATTTTATACTCTTATTTCCAATATGAAATATGATGGTTTACACTGAATACCAGTTGTTAATTTGACTGTCTTTCCCATAGAGACAGTATTTAGTAATCCTTATTTTAGGCAAACAGTTTTAATTTAAGCAAATTTGCATCAAACTTTAATGATATGATAAACATAAAGCAATTTGTTTTTAACCCATTTATGGAAAACACCTATGTGGTTTATGATGAAAATAAAAATGCCGCAATTATTGATCCAGGATGTTATGAAGGCTATGAGCAGGATGAATTAGTGAATTTTATTAAATCTGAAGGGTTAAAAGTTCAGCAATTAATCAATACCCATTGTCATATTGATCATGTTTTAGGTAATGCTTTTGTAAAGGATAAATTTGGAGTTGAATTATATATGCATGAAAAGGACTTGCCCATTTTAGAGGCCGTTCCAAGTTATTCTGCAGCATATGGATTTGCAAATTATCAACCAAGCCAGCCAGATCATTTTTTAAATGAAGGCGATATTCATAAAATAGGAAATATTGAGTTTGAAGTATTGTTTTTGCCGGGTCATGCTCCAGGTCATATCGGATTCATGAATGAGGCAGAACGAGTTTTCATAGGAGGAGATATTTTATTTGATGGCAGTATTGGAAGAACAGATCTTCCTGGTGGCGATCATGACACCTTAATAAGCAGTATTCAAAATAAGCTTTTTAAATATCATGATGATGTTAAAGTATATTGCGGCCATGGACCTGAAACAACTTTAGGTAAAGAAAAAGCTACAAATCCATTTTGTGCCATTAAATAAGTAAGAATGATTAAAAAAAATATTCCAAATCTCATTACAGCGGCAAACCTATTTACAGGTGCAGTAGGTGTTTATTTTGCCAGTCAATTTGATTTTAAATCAGTGGCCATATGCATTGTTTTGGCGGCTTTTTTTGATTTTTTAGATGGCCTTGTGGCTCGATTGCTTAAAGTACACTCTGAGATTGGTAAGCAATTAGATTCTTTGGCGGATATGGTGACTTTTGGTTTTTTACCTTCTTATATCCTTTTCCAACTGTTGCAAATGAATGACGCTGGTATTTTAAGTTTCGCAGCTTTTTTAATTGCGGTATTTTCAGCTTTCAGACTCGCGAAGTTTAATATTGACACTCGACAATCAGAAGAGTTTATCGGTTTACCAACTCCTGCCAATGCTTTATTTATTGGGTTCCTCTTTTTTCTGGGTGATATGGAAATGGTAAACTTTTTATTTACAATACCTGCTTTACTCATTATTGTAGTGGTATTTTCTTTATTATTAGTTGCGGAACTTCCAATGATAGCCTTGAAATTTAAAAATTTCAATTTCAAGGAGAATATTTTCAGGTATTTAACTATTATAATGGCTATAATTTTAATTAGTATATTTCAATTTTCCGCCATACCTGTCGTTATCCTGCTTTATATTTTATTATCAATGCTTAAGTTTACTTTGTTCTCAAGAAATTAATTTGAATGAAAAGCTGTTAGATCATTGATTTACAATAATTAATGAAATATTTCCTTAGTATTATATTGACCATTTTTGCTTCTCATTACCTCAGTAGCCAATCTATTTTCGAAAAAGATGGTCTTATAAAGGTAGCGACTGTTCATGAGGGAGTTCATAAAATTGATTTATCAATAATTGAATCAATGGGTTTAAGTGCTCAGGATATTGACCCTAACAGAATTCAAGTTTATGGAATGCCAGGAGGACATATCCCGCAATCAAATGCTATTGATTATCCTATTGACCCGCAGCCTATTCCAGTAAAAATTGAGGCTAATCAAAATACCAGTTTTGAAGCTGGAGAATATGTGTATTTTTATGCTGATGCAGTACAAAATATAAACTATGATTTTGAGGAAGAATCTTACCGCTACAGTAACAATCTCTACAGCGATTCTTTATATTTTTTCATAGACTTTAATGCGGAAGAAATAAATCAGATCGAGACTATAAATGGCAGCGAAACTCAAGTAGATCAAATAATTGATTGGTTTGAAGCAATTTATTTCCATGAAATTGATCAAACTAATTTATTACGCTCGGGGCGGATGTGGTTTGGAGAATCTTTCAATATAAACAAATCGCAAAGCTTTTCATTTCAACTTTTTCATGAGTTAGCTCAGGCTAAGGATTTAAGGCTTACTACTCATTATATGGCACAAACTTACAATCAAGCTAACTTGAATATAAGGCTTAATGATTTTGATTTGGCTTCAGAAGAAATGCCAACTGTCTCAGATTTCTCCATCTTTCCATACAGGCAAAAAGGGGAAATAGTAAAAAATCATTCTGCCATTACTACTTCACTTTTGTCAGGTCAAGAAATCAACATTCAGCTAACTCATGAAGCTTTAGGTGCGGGGCGTTCTGAAGGATATTTAGATTATCTTTTTCTGACTGTTCCTGTGAAATTGAAATTATCTGATCAACAATTAGTGATAAGAAATAGGGAGTTTCAGAATACCGGAAATTATCAATTGAAATTTGAGGGGCTTAGTGCTTCTCATTCGGTATGGGATGTAGGGGATTTAATGAACTATAAAGAGTTAAATATTTCAGATCAACGCTATGATTTTTCTCAATCAGAAGAATTAGGAGAAAGGAAATTTGTGGTTTTTGAGGAATCAACGGCTCATGAAGTTTCTTTTATTAAAGAAGTCCGATCGCAAAGCGTAAAAAGGAATAATAGTCCAGATTATCTCATAATTGCATTTGATGATTTTGATGAGGTTGCTAATCAATTAGCTGATTTCAGAAGGAATCATAATGGATATCAGGTAGAGGTAGGCAGGATTAGTGAAATTTTCAATGAATTTGGTTCTGGTAGAAGAGATGTATCAGCAATTAGAAACTATATCAAATATTATTATGAAAAGAATCCTGATAAATTGAAATATGTGCTCATGCTGGGAGCTTCTTCCTATGACTATAAAGATAGATTAACAAATAACACTAATTTGGTACCCATTTACCAATCTAGAAATTCTCTACATCCAGTTTTTACCTATGCATCAGATGATTTTTTTGGTTTTATGGATGATAATGAAGGAGTTTGGGAAGAAGAGTTTAATAATATTGATGATGTGGATATTGGTATTGGTAGAATTCCTGCCAAAACGGGGCAAGAGGCTTCAGATGCAATCAATAAAATAATTCATTATGAGAGCAGTCCGCAAGTATTTAATAAATGGAGAAATGATTTATATTTTATAGCGGATGATGAAGATGGAAATTTACATCATAGGGATTCTGAAATATTAAGTGAATATGTAATAGATAACTTTGGTTTTTATAATATCAATAAGCTGTATTTAGGTGCTTTTGAACAAGAAGTGTTTGCTAGTACGCAGCGATCTCCGAAAATGAGGGAAGCCATAAATGAAATGGTAGATAAAGGTGCATTGATAGTGAATTACATTGGACATGGATCCGAAAATAGCTGGACCAATGAATCTATATTGACCAAAAGTATGGTGAATGCTTGGAATAATATAGACCGCCTACCTTTATTTGTTACGGCTACTTGTGAATTTGGAAGATTTGATAATCCGAATATTGTTTCTGGTGCTCAAGATATGTTGCTAAAAGCAGATGGTGGTGCTATTGCCTTATTGACAACATCTCGTCCTGTTGAATCAAGTTCTAATGCCACACTCAATCGTTCATTTTTCGAAAATGTTTTTAAATCAGAAGGAGGGGACCCTCAAAAGCTGGGGGACATCATAAAAAATACCAAAAATTCAGGAATCGTTGGAGTGAAGAATAGAAATTTCATTCTTCTGGGAGATCCGGCAGTGACTTTAGCTGAGCCGAAAAATAACCTTAAAATTGAAGAGGTTGTAAATGAAAGTGGTGAAACAGACACCTTAAAAAGTATGTCCATGATTACAGTAAGTGGCATAGTAGAAAATTCTTCCGGGCAAAAGTTAAATAATTTTATGGGTGAGTTAACCGCAGAATTTTATGATAAACCTATAGAAAATAAAACTATTGACCCTTCTGAAAATGAATTTAGTTTCCTGACTTATAATCAAATATTATACAGAGGGAAGTCAACTGTAAATAATGGTGATTTTACTTTTACTTTTTATGTTCCAAAGGAAATTGATTATAAAATTGATAAGGGTAAATTTAGCCTATATGCAAAGCAGGAAGGAAGTTTGGAGGATGCTAGTGGGTTCAATGATAGTTTTTCTATAGGAGGCAGCAGCCTTATGGAAAATCAAGATGATATAGGTCCTGATATTACTATTTATTTAAATGATCGGGAGTTTGAAACAGGGCAGAAGACTGGAAGCAATACTGAATTAATTGTAGATCTATTTGATGAACACGGAATCAGCATTTCCAACAGTAGTGTTAATCCAGGAATTACCTATTCTTTAGATGGAAATGAGGCTGTCAATTTAAATGATTTTTTCTACTATAAGCTTGATTCGTATCAAGAAGGAACCATCAACTATAATTTATCTAATTTATCTGAAGGGAAGCATTATTTGACCGTCACTGCTCTTGATGTTTTTAACAATAAGTCAAAATCAACAATTGAATTTGAAGTAGTGGGTGGAGATCAGCTTTCAATTTTAGATTTCAGTTTGTTTCCTAATCCGGCAAGTAGTGAGGTAAATTTTAGAATAAGACAAAACAGAAAAAATGAGCAAGTAGAATTTAATTACCAGATACTTAATCATCAAGGTCAGTTAATTCACACACATTCCTACTTAACAAAAGAGGACTTCCGACAAGATGTTTGGAATTTGAGAGATAAAAATGGAATAAAACTTTCACCAGGAATATATTTTGTCAGGGTTTTTCTACGTTCTGTAGAAGATAATGCAAAAACTGACCAATTTAAAAAGCTAATTGTAATCAATTAAGTATATTTGAAGTAAACCAAGATAAAATGCGAGCAGCAAGATTAATATTTATTTCCGCTTTAACATTCATATCAAGCGCAGCTATAGGACAAATAACGGGTCCTCCAACTACCGTTTCAGGGCAGGATTACGACAGAAATGTAATTACTACTGCAATGCCTTTCCTTTTAATCTCCCCAGATTCTCGTTCCGCTGGAATGGGTGATGTTGGAGCGGCATTATCTGCCGATGCTAATGCGATGCAATGGAATGCAGCGCGATTGGCCTTTGTTGAGAATGAAATTGGGGCATCAATATCTTATTCTCCCTGGCTAATGAGCATAGGAGTTACAGATATGTCAATTTCTTATCTAAGTGGCTATTACAGATTGGATAAAGAACAGGTAGTTGGGATTTCTATGAAGTATTTTGATTTAGGGAATATTTTCTTCACCGATAATGGAATTGCCGGAACTGATTTCTCGCCTAAAGATTTTTCTATTTCTGCTGCATACGCAAGAAAGTTGAGCGACAATCTAAGTGCCTCATTGACGGGTATGTTTGCCAGGTCTAATTTGTTTGGAAACTACACCAATAATAACCAATCAAATCCAAGTCCAGCAACAGCTTTGGGTGTAGATTTAGGAATTTTTTATACGAAGGAATTACTTTTTAATGGGAAAGATTCTGAATTCTCCTCAGGGATGCAAATTGCAAACATTTCAAATAAAGTATCTTATAGCGGAGATGACAATGAGCAGTTTTTACCGATCAATTTGAAAATAGGTACTGCTTTTACAACTTCTTTAGATCCATACAACAAATTAACTGTTTCAGTTGATTTGAATAAACTTATGGTGCCAACTCCGAATGAAGGAGATACAATTCCGGCCACCTTATTGGAGGGTATGTTTGGCTCATTTAGCGATGCTCCAGGTGGATTCTCGGAAGAGCTAAGAGAAATCACCATTTCCTCGGGAGTGGAATATTGGTATAATAATGTTTTTGCGGTACGTACAGGGTATTTTTATGAGCATTTATCAAAAGGTGGCCGTCAATATTTTACCGCTGGATTAGGCTTCAGATATCAAGTGCTTGGATTAGATTTTTCTTATTTAATTCCAACAAAGCGAAACAATCCCCTAGCAGAAACGCTTAGGTTTACTGCAGTCTTTAAGTTTGAAAGTTTAGGTTTAGCAAAAGCTTCGATAACCGAATAAAAGAATTCTAAACTTTCTGTTCATTTTAATATATATCTTCTAATATGCTCAATAGACAAGTAGCTCCTGATTCCTTTATGTTAAAAGATTTGTCCCTGACAAAACCCGAAGTAATGGAGTTGTCCAATGGATTGTCTGTTCATATCCTTCAGGATGATACTAATCCAGTATTGAAAATTGATGTTCTTTTCTCTGCCGGTAAACTTAATGATCAGAAGCCGGGAGAATCCTTGATTTGTGCTAAAGTCATGGTAGAAGGTACAAAAAGCTATCCGGGAAGCGAACTACAAGAACTTTTAGATCATTACGGTGCTCATCTGGATGTAACAGTTGATTATGACTACACCACAGTAAGTTTATTATGTTTGAAGGAGCATATAAATTCATTATTGCCAGTGTTGAAAAGTGCTATTACCGAGCCCTTATTTGATGTAGAAGATTTTGAGAAAATTAAACTTCAGCAATTACAGAAAATCAGAGTTAACAATCAGAAGAATGCTTTGATTGCCACCAAAAACCTGAGAAAAAGGCTATTAAATGGAACCCCATATTCAGCTATTTTAGAGGAAGAGTATTTGAATGATATAAGTAAGGGGGATGTAGAGAATTATTTTAATAAATATTTTACCATACAGCCTGATATAATAGTAGCAGGAGATTTTGATGAAAATATCTTAAACTTTTTCGATGATCATTTTGGGATACTTGAATTTTCAAGTTTTGAAAGTGATTACAAAAATGAATTATCTCCCATAATAGAAGATGTATTAATTAATAGAGAAGGTTCGGTTCAGGCTTCTGTAAGAATGGGTGCAATTTCAATCCCTAGAACTCATCCTGATTATTTTGACTTATCAATTACAAATGAGATTTTAGGCGGTTATTTTGGATCTCGATTAATGAAAAACATTAGAGAGGATAAAGGCTATACCTATGGTATTTATTCAGTTTTGATTAATTACAAGCAATTAGATTATCACATTATTGGGGCAGATGTGAAAATTGATCATATTGAAGATACTGTTGCTGAAGTTTACAAAGAAATAGAGGAGCTAAAAACTAATTTAGTTCCTAAAGAAGAAATAGAAACCATTAAAAACTATATGCTAGGAAAAATAGCTAGTAGTTTAGATACGGTTTTTCATCAGTCCGAAAATTATAAATCTAAGCTATCAGAAGGCGCTGACTATTTAGATTATTTTGAGTCCTATGTTAATAGTATTCGAAATATTTCAGCCGAACGCATTTTGGAAATCAGTAAAAAGTATTTTTCTGAAAACTATTGTGTGGTAAAAGTAGCTTAAACACATTTCATCCTTTCTATAAAATATTTAGGAGTGAATTGAATCAAGTGATTGATTTTCACTATAAATTTGCATCTTAAATATGACAATAAAACATAAAGTATTAGCGGTTGAAAAATTATTCAAACGCCTTGATAGTGAGATTGCTGAGTTCCGTAAGGAATCCGGTATATATTGTTTTTCTGGTTGCGGGAAATGCTGTAATAAGTCAGACATAGAAGCATCACCTCTTGAATTTCTTCCTTTAGCTTTTCACTGGTTTTCTCAAGGTAAGGCAGATGAAATGCATCAAAAATTAGAGGAAAATCAGTCTCTAACCTGTATGGTCTATCAACCTCTATCGTTGGTTGACCCAAATCATGGCCATTGTGGCGAATATCAATACAGAGGATTAATTTGTAGATTGTTTGGTTATGGAGCCGGGAAAGATAAATACGGTCAACTTCGCATGGTCACTTGCAAATTAATTAAAGAAAATCAAGTTGAGAACTATGAGAAAGCTGTGGAGATGTTAAAATCAAAATCTACAGTTCCTGTATTTGCCGATTACTATCAAAAATTGATGCAAATTGATTTCAGATTAGCCAAAGACATGCTCCCTATAAATGAGGCCATTCAAGCAGCCTTAGAGGCTGTAATGCAATATTATGCATACAGGGCTTTTCCTGCAGGGAAAGGGGTGGCTTAATATATTTTATAAAAAGAAACCCTAAAGAGCAATCTTTAGGGTTTCTTGTTTTCAGTCTAGATTCTTGATTCTAAAATCTAGTGTTTTTTTACATATGAATAGGTCTATTATCAGTAGCTGCCAAGCAAGCCTCTTTCACTGCTTCCATATAAGTTGGATGAGCGTGAGACATACGTGATACATCCTCAGCTGAAGCACGATATTCCATAGCAGTAACACCAGCAGCAATCATATCAGCTGCTCTTGCTCCAATAATATGGATTCCTAAAATCTCATCTGTCTTTTTATCAGCAATTACTTTCACTAAACCTTCCATGTCCCCACTAGCTCTAGCTCTACCTAGTGCTTTGTAAGGGAATGATCCTGTTTTGTACTCAGTTCCTTTATCTTTCAATTCTTCTTCAGTATAACCTACTCCTGCTACTTCAGGCCAAGTATACACTACGTTGGGAATTAGCTTGTAATGGATATGTGGTTTTTGACCTGCCATAGTTTCAGCTACAAATACGCCTTCTTCTTCAGCTTTGTGTGCTAACATTGCACCTCTTACTACGTCCCCAATAGCATAAATATTATCAACTTCGGTTTTTAAATTATCATCAACAGAGATTCTCCCTTTTTCATCGGCTTTTAGTCCTGCTGCTTCAAGATTTAAGCCTTCTGTATAAGGTTTTCTGCCAACGGCAACTAAGCAATAATCACCTTTGATGGTTTCTTCTTTACCTTTATCAGTTTCAAAAGTAACCTCTACTTCTTTACCTTTATTTTCAACCTTGGTCACTTTATGTTTTAGTTTCAAGTCCATGCCGAGCTTTTTCATGCTCTTTTTCATTTCCTTGCCCATAGTACTATCCATGGTTGGAATAAGGCTATCCATAAATTCAATTACAGTTACTTTTGCACCGATTCTTTTGTAAACAGAACCTAATTCAAGTCCGATAACGCCACCACCGATTAAAATTAAATGCTTTGGCACTTCTTTTAATTCTAAGGCTTCAGTGCTACTGATTACTCGTTTCTTATCAAATTTTGCAAATGGAAGTTCCACTGGTTTTGAACCGGTTGCAATGATCACTTTATCAGTGCTAAGCTCTTCTTTCTTACCATCAGATTTAGTAACTACTACAGTGTTCTTATCCTTAAATGAACCAACACCTGTAAATACATCAATCTTATTTTTCTTCATTAGGTAAGCAATACCATCAACATTTTGCTTTACCACATCTGCTTTACGATTGATCATTTGCTTAATATCCACTTTTAAGTTGCTAAGATTTATTCCATGCTCTTTAAAAGTAGTTTCCGCATTATGATAATGTTCAGAAGAATCCAGCAAAGCTTTTGAAGGAATACAGCCTACATTAAGGCAGGTTCCACCAAGTGTATCGTATTTTTCAATTATTGCGGTTTTCATTCCCAGTTGTGCGCAGCGAATTGCTGCCACATAACCACCAGGTCCCGATCCTATTACAGTTACATCGTATTTTGACATTTCTTTGATTAGTTATCTCTGCAAATCTGCATTCTCTAATTCACAGAATGGTTAAATAAATTGTTTGGTTTTAGGATGGTAGTATAAAGAAAACTTCCATCCTAAAACTTATTACTATTATATCCCGAGCAACAACCTTGTCGGATCCTCCAACAGTTCTTTAACTCTTACTAAGAAGCTCACCGATTCTTTACCATCAATAATTCTATGGTCATAGCTAAGCGCTACGTACATAATCGGTCTGATTTGTACTTCACCATTTATGGCTACCGGTCGTTCTACTATATTGTGCATTCCTAAAATAGCTGATTGAGGGGCATTGATTATAGGGGTTGAAAGCATGGAACCGAATATACCTCCATTGGTAATTGTGAAAGTTCCTCCAGTCATCTCATCTATACTCAATTTACCGTCTCTAGCTTTTTTAGCTAATCTGATTACTTCTGATTCAACTTCATTAAATGAAAGCTTTTCAGCATTTCTGATAACCGGAACCACTAAACCTTTTGGAGAAGAAACAGCAATAGACATATCCACAAAATCGCTATAAACCATTTCATTTCCGTCTATCTGGGCATTTACAGCAGGAAATTCTTTTAAAGCCAAAGTACAAGCTTTGGTAAAGAATGACATAAAGCCTAATCCAACCTCATACTTTTCTTTAAATTGCTCTTTGTATTTTTTACGTATCTCCATGATAGGGCTCATATCCACTTCATTGAAAGTGGTCAACATAGCCGTCTCATTTTTAACACTCACCAATCTTCTGGCTACTGTTTTACGCAAGCTTGACATTTTTTCCTTGCGCTGCTCACGATTGCCACCTGCATCTGGAGAAGGTAGTTTCTCAGTTTCAATCCCTGAATCAGATGTTTTGCTTTCTTTCTCAGAAGATTTTGCTGATTGCTTTTCAGCATTTTCAGCATCCTCTTTAGTGATTCTACCATCTTTCCCGCTACCTTTTACATTAGAAGGATCAATACCCTTTTCTTTTAAGATTTTAGCTGCTGCTGGAGAGGCGTGACCTGTTGCATAAGTTTCATTACCATCTTCCTTGGATTCAGAACTTGAATCACTTTTAGAAGAGCTTTTCTCCGATGATGATTCGCTTGGAGCACCACCTTCGGCTACTTCAATTTTACATATAGTAGCTCCAATTTCTATGGTATCCCCTTCTTCTGCTACAATTTTTAAAAATCCATCTGCCTCAGCGGGTAGTTCAAAAGTTGCTTTATCAGATTCTACTTCTGCAATTACCTCATCAAGTTCTACATAATCGCCATCTGACTTAAGCCAAGTGCTTATGGTAACTTCAGTGATGGACTCTCCAACTGTTGGAACCACCATTTCATGAACTTCACCAGTTTTTTTAGGACCTTGATTGGAAGATGAACTTTCTTTCTTCTCCTTTGGCTCGGGTTTATCTTCTTTCTTATTTTCTTTTTTCTCCTCAGACTTATCTTCTGATTTAGATTCACCGCCTTTGGCATCTTCATCAATCTCACAAATGACTGCACCGACTTCTACGGTTTCATCTTCCTGAGCTTTAATTTTCAATACCCCGGAAGCCTCAGCGGGCAATTCAAATGTTGCTTTATCTGATTCCAGTTCTGCGATAATTTCATCTTGTTCAACAAAATCGCCATCTTTTTTTAGCCATGAGGCAATAGTCACTTCAGTGATTGATTCGCCTACTTCCGGTACTTTTATTTCTAAACTCATGATTCTCTGAATTCTGTCTTAAAAAATTTTATTTCTTTATATCAAAAGCTTTTTCAACTAAAGCTTCTTGTTCTGCTTTGTGTACTTTGGAATAACCTGTGGCAGGTGATGCGCTTGATTTTCTTGAAATCAGTTGCAAACCAGCTTTATTAGCAATTGTTCTTAACATATAAGTCCAATACCCCATGTTTGAAGGTTCTTCTTGTACCCAGAAAATTTCCGGATCTTTGAATTTCTTCAGAGCTTTGTCTACCTGGTTCATTGGGAATGGATGTAATTGCTCAATTCTGATAATGGCTACGTCCTTTCTCTCATCAGCTTGCTGTTTTTCCAATAAATCATAATAAACTTTACCAGTACACAACAAGACTCTTTTCACATTTTTGTTGGTTACGTAGTCATCTTCATAGATTTCTCTGAACTTACCTTCAGTAAATTCTTTAATCGGGGAAATCACTTTTGGATGACGCAATAATGATTTTGGTGCAAATTGAACCAAAGGCTTTCTAAATTCCCATTTCACTTGTCTTCTGAACATATGAAATAGGTTAGCAGGAGTAGTTATATTGGTTACAATCAAATTCTCCTCTGCAGCTAATTGAAGGAATCTTTCAGGTCTGGCATTTGAATGCTCAGGCCCTTGACCTTCATAGCCATGAGGCAATAGCATTACTAATCCATTCATTCTTTGCCATTTACTTTCCGCAGAGGTAATGAATTGGTCAATCATAACCTGCGCACCGTTGGCGAAATCACCAAATTGTGCTTCCCATATCACCAATGCATTTGGAGTAGCCATGGCATATCCATATTCAAAACCTAAAACACCAAATTCTGATAACAGAGAATTGAAAATTTTGAATTTCTCTTTTTGATTTTCTTCAATATGGTCAAGGTTGCAATATGGCTCGTTTGTTTCTGCATCAAACAAATAGGAGTGTCTGTGAGAGAAAGTACCTCTTTTTACATCCTGACCTGACATTCTTACTATGTTACCATCGGAAAGTAAAGACCCATAAGAAAGTAATTCGGCATCTGCCCAGTTGAGCATTTTCTCGTCAAAGAAATTTTTCTTTCGCTCTTTTAAGAGTTTGTCTATTTGTTTTAATGGTTTGAAACCTTTTGGCAAAGTAGTTAAAGCTTTCCCAATTTTATCTACCAATTCCTGAGAAATAGAAGTGTCGGGAGACTCTAAAAAGTCATCTGATTTGGCTCTTCTTAGTTGTTCCCATTCTTCCTCAATTTTTTGAGGTTTATAAGGCAATGGCTTTTGCTTTACTTCATTTAATCTATCTTGAAGCTGCTTTTTGAAGTCTTTCTCCAGTTTTTTAACCGAATCATTATCTAAATCACCTCTTTCCGTAAGTTTCTTTACATAAACTTCTCTTGGATTTGGGTGTTTTGCAATTTTGTTATACAACTTCGGTTGCGTAAACTTTGGTTCATCACTTTCATTATGCCCATGTCTTCGGTAACATAATAAATCAATGAAAATGTCCTTATGGAATTTGTGTCTGTATTCTACAGCTAAATTAGCTGCAAAATTTACAGCTTCAGCATCATCACCATTCACATGCAATACTGGAGCATCAATCATTTTGGCAATATCAGTACAGTAGATAGAAGAACGAGCGTCATCATAATCAGTAGTGAAACCAACTTGGTTATTAATTACGAAATGAATTGTTCCTCCTGTGGAATAGCCTTCAAGCAATGACATTTGAGTAGTCTCATATACAATTCCTTGTCCGGCTACAGCGGCATCTCCATGGATTAAGATAGGCAATGCAGCATTTACATCTTCACCGTATTCATCGTCAATTTGTGCTCTAGTATATCCTAAAACCACTGAATTTACAGCTTCTAAGTGAGATGGATTAGGCGTTAACTTTACATAAGATTTTTTATCATTGGAAGTTTCTATATAACTAGAATATCCCATGTGATATTTCACATCACCATCACCCATAGTTAAATCAGGATCAGTGCTACCTTCAAACTCAGAGAAAATCTGCTCATAAGTTTTATTCATGATATTGGCTAACACATTTAGCCTACCGCGGTGCGCCATCCCAATTATTACTTCCTTAGTACCTAACTCGGAAGAGCGATTGATGACCTTATCTAGGAAAGGAATAGTGTTTTCACCACCCTCTAATGAGAATCTTTTTTGTCCTAAGAATTTTGTATGGAGGAAATTTTCGAATACCACTGCCTCGTTTAATTTAGAAAGGACTCTTTTCTTCTCTTCTAAATTTGGCTGGTAATCTCCTTTAGAGCTCTCTGCTTTATGTATAAACCAATCCACTATTTTAGGATCGCGAATATGCATATATTCAAACCCTATGGATCCAATATAAATTTTATCTAAAGCTTCAACTATATTCTTTAGGCTTGCTTTCCCTATTCCAATTTCTTGACCAATGGAGAATTCTTCTTTTAAATCTTCTTGCTTTAAGCCAAATTCTTCAAGGCTTATCCTTGCATCATGTTGCCTTCTTTCTCTTACCGGATTGGTTTTGGATTTCAAATGACCTCGCATTCTGTAGGCTTGAATTAAATTTCTTACCTGTGTTTCTTTGGAAGAGACTCTGGTTTCTGGTGCTTTTCCATTTCCACCAAAATCTTTTTGAGAAAATTCAAATCCTTCAAAGAATTTCTGCCAGGAATCATCTACCGATTGAGGATCATTTTTATATGATTGGTAAAGTTCCTCTATGTAGTTGCCATGTGCATTGGCAATATATGTGTATTTATCCATTATGGCATTGGTTTATTTTTCGATAAGCAAATATAAACACTTCTAAAATACTATTAAAATTGCTTATGCGATTATACAATTTATAAAGATTATCAAGTATTTAGCCTATCTAAACGCTGTAGAGCATGAATTGTTGAGCTTGTAGTGAATTTGTAATTATTGAGTTGATACATGTCAATATTTGTTTAATCAGATATATTTTGTAATATTTAAAGAATTGCTTAATTATTCAGCTTAATGCTATGTCTTAAATATTGATAGTATGAATAGGTCTGCCTTAGGAAAATGTTGTCTTACAGCTTTCTTTATAATGATTGCTTCAGGTCTGGTTTATGCTCAATCCATAAATAATGAAAGTATTCCTCTTAAACGCCTGGTGGCTACAGAATGGTCTGCAAAATCCACTGGATTAGTAGCTAATAATGTTACCAACGTCATGCAATCACATTCAGGCTATATTTGGCTAACAACCTATAATGGGATTCAGAAATTTGATGGGTATAAGACCATAACTTTTGATCAAAAGGAACTTTCTTTTTTAAGAAGTAGTGGCTTTCGAAATATTTATCATAGTCCCATTGATCATACTCTTTATTTTTCTTCTCAAAGTAGTGGTCTAATTCAGTATAATGAAGAATTTGGTTTTGAGCAATTAAATCCAAAATTTGGTAAGATACCGGCCTCAGTTGAAGATGTGATTATTGACCAAAATGGAGATATGTGGATTGGCTCTGTAAATGAAGGCCTGTTTATATTATCCGGAGATAGTGTGTATAAATTTCAGCATGAAATTTTAGAGACAAGTAATATTCTGGCTTTATACGAAACTGATGATAAACATTTAATTGTCGGTACAGAGGGAAATGGTTTTTTTATATTAAAAGATCATATAGTAAAAGGAAATTACGATTTCAAAAATGGTTTAAACAGTAATATTGTCAATATCATAACTCAAGTGGGTGATTCTATATTTGTCGGTTCTCAATCAGGTATGAATTTAATTTATGATGATAAGCTGAGTTCTGTTGATTTCATGAAGGACGAATCTGTTAATGCGTTACTTCATTCTCCCCCTTTTTTGTGGATTGGCTCCGATAACGGATTAGGAAGAATTAATTTAAAATCAGGTCATACTGAATTTATATCCTCTTCAGGCTTTATTGATATGACTAGGGTGAATGATATAATGTTAGACTCAGAGGGGAGTTATTGGCTCGCAACGGGAAGAAATGGATTAGTTCAACTCAAAGAAACAGGGATTATTAATTTTAACCGATTTGATGGGCTGGAAAATGACAATATTAACATCGTAACTGAAAGAAAGAATGGAAGAGGGTTCTTTATAGGTTGCGATGATGGGAATATTTTCATCTTAGATTCAAATCAAATTAGACCTTTGGAAATACAAAATACAATAAAGCCAACTGGGATAAGAGATGTTTATGAGCAATCTAATGGAACTATTTGGATTGCGAGTTATAAAGGATTGATTCGGAAAAGAGGTTCTGATGAAAAATTATATGGTCGCTCTGAAGGCTTACCTTCTTTAGATTTAAGAAGAATATTTGAAGATAAAAGAGGGAATATTTGGGTAGCAAGTAGGTCAGGGGGATTGATAAAAATTGAAAATGATGAAGTTGTTAAAATATACAATAGGGAAAATGGTCTAAAAGCCGATTTTATTTTAAGTATAGAAGAGGATACAGACGGAGTTTTGTATTTAGGTACACATAGCGGAGGGATAACTCTTATTGATACTGATGAAAAAGTTAAAAACATTTCTTTGACCGATAATGATCAGGGGATTATAGTTTTTAATATCCACATTGACAGTTCTGGAGTTTTATGGGCTGTAACAACGGCTGGAATATTCTACATTAATGGGGAGAATGTCCATAAGCTAGAATTTACAAGAAATTATACTGGCTTAAGCATGTTTGATTGGCTTCAGGATGATAATGGAGATATTTGGATTACGACAAATCAGGGCGTAATTAATATTCAGGAAGAAGAAATTAAAGCTTTTTTAAAGAAATCAGATTATAAAGTAAAATCTCGACTTATTTCTGAGTCTGATGGAATGTATGATGATGAATGTACTGGTGCAGTACGGTCTTTGAAATCAAAGGATGGAAGGTTGTTCATACCAACTTTAGGGGGTGTTAGTATTATTTCTCCTGATCTAATGAAAGCTAATACTTCTCTTCCGGAAGTTTTTGTTGAAAATTTAAAAACTCCTGATAGTACTTATAAAAATCAATCCAATATAATTTTAAAATCAAAAGTCAATAGATTTAGGTTTGACTATACAGCCTTGAGTTTTCTTGATCCGGATGCCACCAGATTTAAATATAAGCTGGAAGGATTCGATTCCGAATTTACAGAAGTTGCAGGTGTGAGATCAGCTGAATACACCAATTTGCCGCCAGGAGAATATACCTTTTTACTTTTTGCTACCAATAATCATGGCTTATGGACTCAAGAGCCTGCTAAACTTCATTTTGTGGTGAAGCCAGCATTTCATGAAACCTTATGGTTTTATTTTTTATTAGGTATTTTAACATTCTTTCTCATTTACGCTATTTATAAGTGGCAAGTAAGCGGTATTCAAAAAATGAATAAGAAATTGATTAAAGTCAATAGTGAGTTGGATGGCTTTGTTTATAGTGCTTCTCACGATTTGAGGTCACCTCTAGCATCTTTATTGGGCTTGATCAATTTATCTCGTAAAGACCCCTCAAACACTTTGATTTATTTAGATAAAATGGAGAAAAGTGTAAAAAGATTAGATGATTTTATTGCTGAAATTATTGATTTCTCTAGTAATGAGCGCAAAGAAGTAGTTTGCGATGAAGTTGATTTTGAGTCTATAGTTCGAAATATAATTGATGAATTATCTTTCCTTGATAGCGAGCAGGAAGTAAGGAAAGAAGTGAAAGTTATTCAAAAAGGACCTTTTATTAGTGATAAAAGAAGAGTAGCAGTTATATTCCGGAATTTGATATCAAATGCGCTGAAGTATTATGATGGCTCAAAAGAAGACCCTTATTTAAAAATCGAGGTTGAGAGCGATTCAAATATTGCTCGAATTGTAATTGAAGATAATGGGATTGGTATTTCTAAAGATGAACAAGAAGAAGTCTTTAAAATGTTTTATAGAGCTACAGAAAGAAGTACCGGTTCAGGTTTAGGGTTGTATATAATCTTAGAGACAGTTGAAAAGCTACAAGGAACCATTAAAATGGATTCACAGAAATATGAAGGCACTAAATTCGTAATTGAAATCCCATTTTTTAATAAATAGTTAACGACATATTGAAGTCGCAAACAAAAAATCTAAGGCTATTTATATTTATAATCTTTTTTCATTACCTTTGCAGACTAATTAAAAGAGGGACGTGATCCTTCGTAATTGCTAAAAACAAAATAAGAAATGGCAGTAAAAATCAGATTGGCCCGTAGAGGTCGAAAAAAACTGGCAATATACGATGTAGTCGTAGCAGATGCCCGTGCACCACGTGATGGTCGCTTTATTGAAAAAATTGGTACTTATAACCCAAATACGCCTGTTGCAGCTATCGAGCTAGACAATGATAAGGCATTTCAGTGGTTAATGAATGGTGCCCAGCCAACCGATACGGTTCGTGCAATGTTATCATACCGCGGATTGCTTTACAAAAAGCATTTGCAAATTGGTGTGATCAAAGGTGCAATGACTCAAGAGGATGCAGATAAGAAATTGGAAGCTTGGATGAAAGACAAAGAAGCTACAATTGAAGGAAAAGAAAAGTCATTAGCAGACAAAGTTGCAGCTGAGAAGAAAGAAAGATTAGCAGCTGAGGCTAAAGTAAACGAAGCTAGAGCTGAAGCTATCAAAAAGCGTCAAGACGAAGCTGAGGCTGCAGCAAAAGCCGCAGAAGCACCTGCTGAAGAAGAAGCACCTGCTGAGGAAGCGTCTACTGAAGAGGCTCCAGAAGCAGCATCTACTGAAGAAGCTCCAAAAGCTGAAGCTCCTGAGGAGAAATCAGAAGAAGAAAAGAAAGAAGATTAATATCTTTCAGCTATGAAGCTTGACCAATGCTTTCAATTAGGTATGGTATTAAAGCCTCATGGTTTAAAAGGAGAATTATATATTTCACTGGATACAGACTATCCGGAAGATTATCAAGAAATGGAATCAGTGTTCCTGTTGCAAAACGGAAAACTGGTTCCTTTTTTTATTGAGCATATCCAACTTAAGAATAAAGAGGCTTTAGTAAAGTTTGAAGATGTTGAAGATAAAGATGCCGCTATAGCTTTAAGAGGTTCTTCTTTGCACTTACCTTTAACAGACTTACCTGAATTAACTGGAAGTCAATTTTATTTCCATGAAATCGATGGTTTCCAAATTGAAGATACTGAAAAAGGAAAGTTGGGGGTGGTTAAAGAAGTGTTTGAAGCAGGTCATCAAGATTTAATTGGGATGGAGTATAAAGGCAAGGAAGTCCTTATTCCTATCAATGATGAGGTGATTTTGAATGTGGATAGAGAAAATGCCTTAATAAAAGTAAGCCTACCGGACGGATTGTTGGAATTGTATTTGGAAGAGGAGGGAGAAGAAGATGAGGATTGATATCATCACTTGTTTGCCCAAGCTTTTAGAAGGTCCATTTTCTGATAGCATATTAAAACGTGCCCAAGAAAAAGATCTAGTTGAAATTCATGTTCATGATCTTAGAACTTATTCTACTAATAAGCAGAAAAGCATAGATGATTATGCTTATGGAGGCGGAGCAGGAATGGTCTTGCAAATAGAACCGATTGCAGCTGCTATAGAGGATCTGAAATCGCAGAGATCTTACGATGAAGTGATTTACATGAGTCCGGATGGTGAGCAGTTTACGCAAACTTATGCGAATCAACTTGCACTAAAAGGAAATTTATTAATCCTTTGCGGGCATTATAAAGGAGTAGATGAAAGAGTTCGCCAGCATTATATCACAAAAGAAATTAGTATAGGTGATTATGTGATTTCCGGGGGAGAATTAGCTGCAGCCGTAGTGACGGATGCCATAGTGAGATTATTGCCAGGCGTATTATCAGATGAAACATCAGCCCTAACAGATTCTTATCAAGATGGATTATTGGCACCACCGGTTTATAGCCGACCAGCAGAATTTAAAGGTTTAAAAGTGCCTGAAGTGTTATTATCAGGACATGCTGCCAAGATAGAAAAGTGGCGATTTGAACAAGCAGTGAAAAGAACAGAGGAGCGGAGACCGGATTTATTGGGTGGTTAAATATAATCTTTTCATTATATTAGTTTCTCTAAAGATAGTTTTGATGAATAGATTTTTATTTTTAATCGGTTTAATTTTTGTTTTCAGTTTTTCATGTGAGCAAAAACCAAATACTTATAATGCTGAATTAGGGACTGTAAAAAGCGAAATTAATGAGGGAGAGTTTGCAACAAATCTAAAAGATTCACTTTCATTTAATTTCTCAGATACACTATCAAAATACAATAAACCCATATTATTTTATATGAGAACTGATTGGTGCAGGGGTTGTAAATCCTTAGAAAAGCATACCGTTGATAATGTTGAGTTTAGAAGTTTAGTTAATAAAAATTTTAAATTTTACAAAATTGATGGGGATTTACCTTACCAGTTTCAGTTAAAAGATTCAGTATATATAAAACAAGGGCTGATGAACGATTTTATGTATGCATTTTATGAATCTTCTGAAATGGCTAGTTATCCTTCTTTCATGATAATAAGTGAAAAAGAGGAAGTGGCTACAGTAGTTCCCCCCACAATTTAAGGCAAAACATTCAGATATGGTCGATTATTTTATAAGCTTATCAAAATAGTATAAATTATTTGCAGCATCTTTTGATAAATCATAATAATTATCCTTATATTTGCACTCCGTTTTTCGGACATAGTACCGAAACCATTATAGGAAAAAAGAAAGAGCCATGAGCGATTTGATCAAAGAAATTGAAAAAGAATATCACGAAGCAGTAAGCAAATTTCCTGATTTTAAGGCAGGTGATACTGTGAACGTACACGTGAAAATTAAAGAAGGAAATAAAGAGCGTATTCAGCTATACCAAGGTGCTGTAATCCAAAAAAGGGGTTCTGGTAACTCTGTAACTTTTACTGTAAGAAAAGTTTCAAGTGGAATTGCTGTTGAAAGAATTTTTCCTTTAATCTCTCCTGCTATCGACAAAATCGAAGTAGTGAGAAAAGGTTCTGTCAGAAGAGCTAAATTGTACTACTTAAGAGGTAGAAAAGGTAAATCTGCAAGGATTAAAGAAAAAATCTAATACGATAGATTTTAAAAGCATTCTAGGCGATTATGGAAACATAATCGCCTTTTTTTTTCGATGAATGTTAGATTTAACTCGATAAAATGAATAAATTCTTAGATTTATTCTATTTTTACATTTAATGTTTACTAAGTTTTATCAATATATCAGAGCTTTTAGTCTAGACGTGGTGGCAGGTGCTGTCATCAGCGCCAGATGGATTGGTAATTATTTTAATGCAGATATTCCCTCTTCTGCTATCATAGCGCTAGGATTAACAGTTTGGCTTATCTATACCATCGACCATTTATTGGATGCCAGAAAGATTAAATCTCAAGATGCCCTATTTCGCCATATCATACATTACAAAAATGCCCCCTATATTTTCGGATTGATAGCCATAGTTTCCATGGTATTGATTTTTATCCTTCAAAACTTAAAACCTTATCTTATTGGATATGGATTAGTTTTGGGCTTTTTGGTCTTTTGCTATTTAATATTTATTCACTTTATAAGAAAAAAGGTCTATTGGGGAAAGGAATGGTTTATTGCATTGGTATATGCCACAGGGATTTGTTTACCAACTCTTGCATATATTCAGAGTGTGCCCACGATTTTAATCTATTTTTGGACACAGTTATTTATTCTTGCTAGTATCAACCTTATTTTATTCAATATGATTGAATATAAGGTGGATAAAAAATTGGGTTTCAATTCCTTTGCTACTGTAAAGGGGGTAGATTTTTCCAGAAAAGTTATTCTGTTTTTGCTTTTTGCTTTCATTGTTATCTGGTCTTCTTCATTTTTATTTTTTAATGCGAAAGAATTACTGGATTACCAGGCTATTTTTATTTTGATGGCTTCCGTCCTGGCTATGGTTTTAAGCAAAGAAGTTGTTTTGCGACAGGAAGAGTGGTATCGAGTTATAGGAGATATTGTTTTCGTGCTGCCTTTAATTGAACTGATAATTATTGATGGCTAATTTTAACCGAATAACTGGGGTATATGATTTTTTGAAAAGATTAGTTTTTGGTAAACAACTTGAGAAAGCTCACAATCATTTTCTAAATCAAATCTCGTCAAATAGTAAAATCCTGTTAATTGGAGGAGGTACTGGAAAAATCTTGACGAATTTTGATTCTTCTCACCAAATTAAATATTTAGAACTTTCTGGAGATATGATTGAAAAAGCAAAAAACATGAATTCAAATACGAATGTGGGATTTATTAATGCTGATGTATTGGAATGGACAACTAATGATAAGTTTGATTATATCATTACACCATTTGTATTAGATTGTTTTAATGAGGTTCAATTGAACTTAATTCTTTCCAAACTTAAAACGACATTAAATAAGGGTGGTGAATGGATTCAGACGGATTTTTATCCCAAAAAGAGAATGCATAGATTTTTAATTAAAATTATGTACGGCTTTTTCCGTGTTACAACAAATTTGAAAACAACTGAATTAGCTGATTTCGATTCACTTTTCAAAAAGTATAATTTTATTTGCAAGAGAAAAGCCCTTTTTTGCCGCTCTATGGTAGAAAGCAAAATTTATCAACAGATTGATTGACTAACTCCTTTCGATTTCGGATTTATCATCTTAATTTTGCCCAATTTATTTAGCCCCGGAAAAAATAAAAAAGCTCATGCCTAAAGACAACAGTATTAAGTCAGTACTCATTATCGGATCAGGTCCAATCATTATCGGACAAGCCTGCGAATTTGATTATTCAGGTTCTCAAGCTGCTCGCTCGTTAAGAGAGGAAGGAATTGAAGTAACATTGATCAATTCCAATCCTGCAACCATTATGACAGACGAGGTTACAGCCGATAATATTTATTTGAAGCCACTGACTAAAAAGTCAATTATTGAAATTTTAGAAAAGCATGATATAGATGCTGTTTTACCCACTATGGGTGGGCAAACCGCACTCAATTTGGCCATTGAATGTGATAAAGCAGGAGTTTGGAAGAAATACAATGTTAGAATGCTGGGCGTGGATGTTGCCGCGATTGATACTACGGAAAACAGAGAGCTCTTTCGTTTGAAAATGAAAGAATTAGAAGTTGGAGTATGTGATGGTGAAACAGCTACTTCCTTTTTACAAGGAAAAGAAATTGCACAGAAAATCGGGTTCCCACTAGTGATTCGCTCCTCATTTACCTTAGGTGGATTGGGAGGTTCTATTGTAAAAGATCCAGCTGAATTTGATAATGCATTGAAAGATGGTCTGCATTCTTCTCCAATTCATGAAGTTTTAATTGAGCAAAGTATTTTAGGCTGGAAAGAATATGAACTAGAAATTCTTAGAGACAATATAGGGAATGTAATTGTGATCTGTTCTGTAGAGAATTTTGATCCAATGGGAGTTCATACTGGAGATTCTATCACCGTGGCACCGGCTCAAACTTTGCCTGATACAGTTTATCAGGAAATGAGAAATTTGGCCATCAAAATGATAAAAGGCATTGGGAATTTTGCTGGTGGTTGTAACGTGCAATTTGCTGTTAATCCTGAAAATGATGACATTATCGGAATTGAGATTAACCCAAGGGTTTCTCGTTCTTCTGCATTGGCTTCCAAAGCAACAGGTTATCCAATTGCAAAAATTGCAGCAAAATTAGCAATTGGTTACAACTTGCATGAACTTAAAAATCAGATAACTAAAACCACTTCTGCTTATTTTGAGCCTTCTTTAGATTATGTGATCGTTAAAATCCCACGTTGGAATTTCGATAAATTTCCTGGATCTGATAGAAGATTGGGCTTTTCCATGAAATCAGTAGGAGAGGCAATGGGGATTGGAAGAAATTTCCAGGAAGCCCTACAAAAGGCTTGTCAATCTCTAGAAATCAAAAGAAATGGTTTAGGAGCTGATGGAAAAGAGCTCAGAAAGCAAGATGAATTATTATACAGCTTAGAAAACCCAAGCTGGAACAGATTATTTCATATTTATGATGCTTTTAAATTGGGAATCCCTTTCAAAACCATTCAAAAGCTGACCAAAATTGATAAATGGTTCTTAGAGCAAATCGAAGAGCTTTTGGTTTTGGAGAAAGAAGTGGAGAAATATTCCATCGATAATATTCCAAAAGAATTGATGATGGAAGTGAAGCAGAAAGGTTATGCTGACAGACAAATTGCCCACTTGGTAAGATGCCTAGAAAGTGAAGTATATAAGAAACGTCACGAAATGGGGATCAAGCGAGTGTATAAACTTGTTGATACTTGTGCGGCAGAATTTGAAGCGCAAACTCCGTACTACTATTCTACTTTCCAAGAAGAAAATGAGTCAGTAGAAAGTGGTAAGAAGAAAGTGATAATCTTAGGTTCGGGTCCAAACCGAATCGGACAGGGAATCGAATTTGATTATTCCTGTGTGCATGGAGTATTGGCAGCTAAAGAATGTGGTTATGAAACCATTATGATCAATTGTAATCCCGAAACTGTTTCTACTGATTTCGATACTGCCGATAAGTTATATTTCGAGCCTGTTTTCTGGGAACATATTTACGATATCATTTTACATGAAAAACCAGTTGGTGTTATTGTTCAGTTGGGTGGTCAAACCGCATTGAAATTAGCTGAAAAATTAAATCGATATGGTATTAATATCATCGGAACCTCTTACGAAGCTTTAGATTTAGCTGAGGATAGAGGGTCATTCTCTAAATTGTTGGCTGATAATGATATTCCTTATCCGAAATTTACGGTAGTGGAAGATGCTGATAATGCTTTGGAAATGTCGAAAGATATTGGATTCCCAATGTTGGTTAGACCTTCCTACGTATTAGGTGGACAGGGAATGAAGATTGTGATCAACGAAAGAGAACTGGAAGAGCATGTGGTAGACGTTTTGCGTGATATCCCAGGCAATAAAGTCTTATTGGATCATTTCTTAGATGGAGCGATTGAAGCAGAGGCGGATGCGATTTGCGATGGAGAGGATGTTTATATCATAGGTGTGATGCAACATGTTGAGCCTGCGGGAATTCACTCTGGAGATTCTTATGCTGTCTTACCTCCTTATAACTTGGGAGATTTTGTACTAACACAAATTGAAACTTATACGAAAAAGATTGCCTTAGCTTTAGAGACTAAAGGTTTGATCAATATTCAATTTGCCATTAAAAATGATATCGTATACATCATTGAGGCAAATCCTAGAGCTTCCAGAACGGTGCCATTCATTTGCAAAGCTTACCAAGAGCCATATGTAAATTATGCAACCAAAGTGATGTTGGGAGAAAAGAAAGTGAAGGATTTCAATTTCAATCCAACTCGTAAAGGTTATGCGATTAAAGAGCCTGTTTTCTCTTTCAATAAATTCCCTAATGTAAATAAGGAATTAGGGCCTGAGATGAAATCGACAGGTGAATCCATCTATTTCATTGATGATTTGATGGATGATTATTTCCTTAAAATTGTTTCAGAACGAAACCTTTATTTGAGTAGATAGTAAATAGTAAAGTGATAAATTCCTGCGGTGAGTTTTGAAACTTTAGCCGCAGGAATTTGTTGTTTTATTTAATAGGCATTTAATTTGGCAATAGCCATAAGGAATCAGATATTATGTTTAAATTTTTATTTATCCTTTTTTTGGTAGGCTATCTTATTTTTAAAATAGGAGGATTTCTTTTTAGACTGTTTTTAGGGAGAACTTATAAAGCAGCTCAGGAAAGACAATACAAGCAAAACAATAACGGAAGAACCACTAAAGATGGAATTAACATTGACCATGTTCCCAATCAAAAAGGAAAAAGAACAGGTGGTAATTTCAAAGGTGGTGAGTATGTGGATTATGAGGAGCTGTAAATTTAAACAAACACCTTCTTCCCCGACCAAAAAAAAGCTATAATTAATCCAGCTACAATATGCCAAATACCCCACCAGCCGGCAATAATTGCCATTCCGCCAATTCCATCAAAGAAATTAAAGATTAGAACTAAACCCAATCCGGAGTTCTGAATACCTGTTTCTATGGAAATGGCTTTACGTTCACTTTCTTCTAAGCCCCCTAATTTTGCCATCCAATAGCCACTTAAAAAGGCTAATCCATTGTGAAATAATACGATCACAAAAATGACATGAATATATTCTAAAAAGTAGTTGGCATTTTTCATAAATGCAATTACCACAAAGGCTGCAAATATCACGATTGATAGTATATTAACTGGTTTTCTGATTTTTTGAGCAATCGCAGGTTTATATTGTGCAAAAGAGACGCCAAGTATAACGGGTATGAGGATCAAGTATATTATAGTAGAGAACATATCCCATATGTTCAAAGAAATACTACTTTTTAGTCCGTCAGCACTGCTAATAAAAGACGACCAAAAAGCAAAGCTGAATGGAGTCATAAAGATGGCTGCTGAGGTGGTTAAAGCAGTTAAGCTCACAGAAAGTGCTGCGTTGCCTCCAGCTAATTTACTTATGAAGTTGCTTATATTTCCCCCAGGACAACAGGCTACTAAGATCATACCCAATGCCATACTGGGTCTTGGCTCAAATACAAAAATCAAGATTAAGGTAATAATAGGCAAAACCACCCATTGTGATACCAATCCTATAATTGATGCTTTAGGATTGAGTAATACCCGTTTGAAATCCTCGACTCTCAGGTCAAGCGCCACGCCAAACATGATAAAACCGAGCAAAAAATTTAATAATAATAAGCTTTCGCTGTTGAAGTTAAGCGTTACTTCATCCATTTCCATAGCGACAATATATAAAAAATAATATTGAAGGCATTAAAAATATTATGGGTTTCAATGCACTAATTCTGCCTTCAAGAATTTACCAGTATAACTATTTTCTATTTTGATCAATTTCTCAGGAGTCCCTGTAAATACAATTGAACCACCACCTGTACCACCTTCAGGGCCTAAATCGATAATATAATCCGCTACTTTAATGACATCCATATTGTGTTCTATCACTAAAACAGTATTTCCTTTATCCACCAATTTTTGTAAAACTTCTAGCAGATGTTCAATATCTTGAAAATGCAATCCTGTAGTAGGTTCATCTAAAATGTAGAATGTGTTTCCAGTATCCTTTTTTGATAGTTCCGTGGCTAATTTCACTCTTTGCGCTTCACCTCCGGATAGGGTAGTGGCATGTTGCCCTAAAGTAATATAGCCAAGACCTACTTCTGAAAGGGTTTGAATTTTCCTTAAAATTTTAGGCTGATTAGTAAAGAACTCTACCGCTTGCTCAACCGTCATATCCAAAACATCTGAAATAGATTTTCCTTTAAAGCGAACTTCCAGCGTTTCTCTATTGTATCTTTTGCCTTTGCAAGTCTCGCAAGGAACGTGAACATCTGGCAAGAAGTCCATTTCAATCAATTTCATACCTGCTCCTTCGCAAGTTTCACATCTTCCGCCTTTCACATTGAAAGAGAATCTACCTGGCTTATAACCTCTTATTTTGGCTTCAGGAAGATTGCTGAACAAAGCTCGGATATCTGTAAAAACGCCTGTGTAAGTTGCAGGATTTGAGCGAGGTGTTCTACCAATAGGAGATTGATCTACTTCAATTACTTTATCCAAATGCTCCAAGCCTTTTATGGATTGATGTTCCATAGGGTCTTTTTTGGAACGATAGAATTTCTGATTCAGTATAGGGTAAAGTGTATCATGAATTAAAGTTGATTTCCCACTACCTGAAACTCCAGTAACGCACATCATGGTGCCTAAAGGAAAATCAACATTTACATTTTGCAAATTATTTCCTGAAGCTCCTTTTAGTTGAAGTTTCTTGCCAGTACCTTTTCTTCTTTCCTTAGGGATTTCAATTTTTAAATTCCCTGTTAAATATTTCGCAGTCTTGCTGCCTTGCTTTAAGAATTCTTCTGGAGTTCCTGCTGCTACAATTTTTCCACCATGTCGGCCTGCTCCTGGTCCAATATCCAAAATGAAATCTGAAGCCAGCATCATATCTTTATCGTGCTCCACTACCATTACGGTATTACCCAAGTCTCTTAAATCCTGTAGTGCAGAAATCAGTTTGGTATTATCTCTTTGATGTAAGCCAATACTAGGCTCATCCAAAATATATAAAACACCTACTAGCTGAGTTCCGATTTGGGTGGCTAATCTAATCCTTTGAGCTTCTCCACCAGAAAGTGTTTTCAACGGTCGGTCGAGTGATAAATAATCCAAACCGACATCCAGCATAAAACCTACTCGCTTCCGGATTTCTTTTAAAACTTCAGCACCAATAAGGTTTTGCTTATCAGAAAGTCTTTTTTCAATATCTTCAAACCATTCTCCTAATTTGCTGATGCTCATTAATGCTAATTCTGAGATGTTTTTGCCATCAATCAAGAAATGAAGGGATTCTTTCTTTAATCGCTGTCCATTACAATCAGGGCATTTTTGAACTACAGTATATTCCTCCAGCCAATCCCGCATTTTATCGGTGCCGCTTTCTTGTTGTTTTTGCAAAAACTTGATAATACCTTCAAAACTAGTACTCCATTGCGTGCCTGGGTATTTTTTGGAACTTACTTCTACCTTCATTTTGCTTCCATAAAGCAAAATATCTAAAACTTCCTCAGGAAATTTCTCGATTGGAGTAGTCAGATTTACATCCGTATTTTTCAATAATGCATCTATTTTCTTGAAAATCCAGATATCACGGTATTCACCCAAAGGAGCAATTCCACCTCTGCTAATGCTTAATTTTGGGTTGGGAATGACAGTTTCCTTGGTGATGTTTTCTAATTCTCCCAAGCCTTTGCAAGTCGGGCAGGCGCCATAAGGAGAATTAAATGAGAAACTATTGGGAGCTGGTTCATCATAGGCCAAACCAGTTTCAGGATCCATCAGGTTTTGAGAGAAATGTTGAATGTTTCCATCCGTATCTCGTACCATCATGATGCCATTTCCGTGTTTTAAGGCTGTTTTAACAGATTGTGTTATGCGGTATTTGTCTTTTTCACTGACTACAATTCGGTCCACCACAATTTCAATATCATGGGTTTTGTATCGATCTACCTGCATGCGGGCATCAATTTCCAGAATCACACCATCCACACGAGCTTTTGTAAAGCCCATTTTCCGTATCTGCTGAAAAAGCTCACGATAATGTCCTTTTCTACCTTTTACCACTGGTGCTAATATGCTCAGTTTGGCATCAGGAAATTCACTGATCAAATGTCCAATGATTTGATCTTCGGTTTGGCGCTGCATCTTCTTACCGGTTTTGTAAGAAACGGCTTCACCAGCACGTGCATAGAGCACACGCAAAAAGTCATAAATTTCAGTAAGTGTACCTACCGTTGATCGTGGGTTTTTAGAGGTGGTTTTTTGTTCTATAGAAATAACAGGAGAAAGTCCGTTGATTTTGTCCACATCAGGGCGCTCCATATTTCCAATAAATGAACGAGCATAAGCGGAAAAACTTTCCATATAGCGTCTTTGCCCTTCCGCATAAATGGTATCAAAAGCTAAACTTGATTTTCCGCTCCCGCTAATTCCCGTCACAACAACAAGCTTATCACGAGGAATTGAAATATCTATATTTTTAAGATTGTGCTCCCTAGCGCCAATTACTTCAATGTATTCTTCTTGGTTGGCTGTGGTTGCATTTTTGACTTTATGATCTGCTTCTTTCGTTAAACTCATTCTCTAATTTTATAACCTGCTAATTTACAAAATAGCATAGAGGATTGTTTGGTTTTGGGAAAGATAATTTTGAAATAGTATTGAGTTTTAGGTTATAAGTTTTAAGTACGTATTGCAAGTCTACCTAAGCACACGCGACACGCGTTATAAATCACAATTTTAATCCTTTTATTTTTTATTCAGATAGGATTTTATAAAATTGAAGATAATTATCAATTTCAAAACCAAAACCGAACTATGCCTCATTCATTTAATAAGCTTTGGATACACGCTATTTGGGCAACCAAAAATAGGATGCCATTAGTCCAGACATCAATTGAAAAGCGGGTTCACAAGTACCTCAAAGATGAGTTATTGGAACAAGGCTGTCCAGTGCGAATAGTTAACGGAATGCCTGACCACATCCATTGTTTGTTTTTATTGAATCCTAAAAAATCCATTAATGATGTAATTAAACAAATCAAAGGGAGTAGCTCATATTACATTAATCAAAATGATTTAATATCTGATAAATTTGGATGGCAAACTGGATATGCTGCATATTCTGTTTCCGAATCAACTGTTGAAAAAGTTTACCAATATATAAAAAATCAAAAGCGGCATCATCGTAAAAACTCCTTTCAAGAGGAATATGACAAATTTTTAGAATTGAATGGTTTTGAGGAGAGGGATGCATAAAAAATGGATAAATCCATTTGGCCAGTATTATGTCATTATTATAGCCCACGAATGAATTCGCGGGCTATGAGGTGTCCTTAGATTCATTAAACAGTTGCGTAAATTGTGGATAAATTATTAGATTGAGGACTGATGATTGTTTACCAAGCATTATAGGTGTTTCAACCACTGGATAGAAATAGGCCAAAATTTGCTTTACCAGCCATAAACCACGGTTTTAACCGTGGCTCAATGGAATGCGAATGAAGCCAAACCGTTTTAACGGTTTTATTGTTAATCCTTCCTCTTCACCCCAAACCAAATAAAAACAAAACCTATTATAACATAAGGAATACTCAGCCATTGCCCCATATTGAGGGTCATGTTGGCTTCGAATGCAGACTGGTCTGCTTTTACGAATTCTATAAAAAATCTAGCTGTGAACATTAAAACTAGCATCAACCCTAAAGTAAAACCCTTTCCAAATTTTTGTTTTTTGTCCAACCAAAATAGAATGCCGAAGATCACTAAATAGGAGAGGGCTTCATACAGTTGTGCAGGGTGACGAGGAATATTATCAATTTGCTGAAATATAAAAGCCCAGCTCACATTAGTGGGATTCCCATAAATTTCTGAATTCATTAAATTACCTAATCGAATACAAACAGCAGCTAAAGGAATTACTAAAGCAATAGTATCTAAAATCCAGAGTTTGGAGATTTTTTCTACCCTAGCGAAAATTAATAGGGCAATAATCACCCCCACACCACCACCATGGCTAGCCAAACCTTGATAACCAATAAATTCGAATGAAGGAGAAAATCGGAAAGGAAGCAGGATTTCCAATAAATGGTTTTGGTAGTAATCCCAATCGTAGAAAATACAATGACCCAGACGAGCACCGATGATGGTTCCTACTACCAAGTAAACCGCAAGATTATCCAGTAATTTTATATTGACATCATCTCTTTTGAAACGCCATTTCACGAACTGATAACCTAATACAAAGCCTAATCCGAATAGGACGGAATACCATCGCAATTGGTAAAAGCCAAAATCTATTAAAGTTCCATCAGGATTCCAGATGATGTAATTGAGCATGAGATAAATTTTAAATTGTAAAGATGTTAATTATTTGCTTTTAATAAAGAATCTAACTCAGTTTTTACTTTTGGAGCTTTGTTGGCGTAGTTTACTTTTAAGATGTTTTCTTTACCTATGATCGCATAATGAGGGAGTCCACTAGCCCCAAATTTTGAACGTATTCTATCATGATTCTCTCCTTCAGGAATAAATAAATTCACACCCTTCAGATCAAATTTTTTGATGCTCTCTTTCCATTTTTCTTCATTACTTCTGATTGCTACATTTAAAAATATTACATCTTCATTTTCCTGATAACTTTCAATGAATTTATTTAAGTCGGGAATATTTGCAATGCACGGTTTGCACCAAGTGCCCCAAAAATTCAAATAAACAATTTTATCTTGAAAATCACTGATACGAACAGTTTTTCCCTTTTTATTCAGCATTTCAAAATCTTCTATTTTACTTCCTTCTTCATAAACCTCATTTGAAGTAAGTTTTTGATTAATTATATTTTGAATGAGGTCTTTATTAATTTTGACATCCCACTTGTTAGATATTGAATCCAGTTCTTCTTTTTCAGAATATTTAATTAAAGTGGTTAAATGATGGGCAAGAAAGTAATCTTTGATTTCTGGATCTAGAAATTCATTTGCATCTTTAAATAGATGATTTTTAAGATATAAAACCCTGTCTTTTCCTCCTAAAGTTATTAATTTCTCCTGATTTACATCTTTCCAGAAATAATAGGATAGAAAGTCAAAATACCTTCTTGTATAAATAGCGTTAAGATTACTTAATTCAATATTTTTTGTAAAATTAAAATAATTATCAGGAAGTGGCTCTTCAATAATTTTCATTGCTTTATTATAGCTAGGTAAATATACTTTGAAAAAAGAAGCACTATATATTATTTTATTTTTTTCAAATTTTTTAAAATCCTCAGTTAATTTCAATTGGTAATTTGAAAGGAAGTTGTGTTCTAATTTTGATAGCGAATCAGTGCTGTTCAGAAATTGACTGTATTTATTATGTTTTCTCAGAAATTGATTCGTAGGCTCTAAAAGGTCAGTAAATCCTAATTCCTTTTTCTTAGCCATAAAATAGTCATTCTCTCTTTTAAGTTTTCCTGAGAATGACTCTATTTCACCTGATTCAGATAAATTAATGATGGTAGTGTCATTTGGACTCAACCATAGGCTATAATTTATATTGTTTATAGTCAAATCAGCATTTGATGCTCTGTCTGTTTCAATGTAGATATATTCAGTATTTTCGGAGAGAAGTCGGTTTTCTCTTTTACTGTCATCTGGCATTATGGAATTATGAGTTATGCTTACTTCAATAGAATCATCTAAAAGTGCTTTATGGTTAATTTGAAGAGTGGCATAAGCTTCGGTTTCGAATTCAGGCTTTTTGTTTTTTTCTGAACATGAGATTAGTAGGGAAAATAGAATCAGTAGGGAGTAAAATTTCATAGGGTTAATAGATTTACTTCTTTTGGTTTAATTGAACTTGTCTATTTATACTTTCCTCCAAAGATATAAAAGTCTCCGTTCTTTCAATTCCTTCTATTGGTTGAATAAAGTCGTGCAATATATTTTTTAGGTGATTAGTATCTCTGCAAACTATTTTTACAAACATAGAGTAGGCTCCCGTGGTATAATGGCAGTCCACTATTTCAGGGATAGCCTTTAATGCTGACACAACATCATCATATAAAGAGCTTTTTTGTAGATAAACACCTAGAAATGCTGTTACATCCAATCCTAATTTGGATAAGTCTACTTGTAATTGCGAATTTTTAATCAAACCTAATTTTTCCATTTTTCGCATTCTAACATGCACTGTGCCAGGGGAAACAAATACTTCTTCGGCTACTTCAGTGAAAGGCCTACGAGCATCCTGCATCAAGATGTTTAATATGGCTAAATCGGTATTATCAAGTTGATAATTTTCCATTGATTTGTAAGTCTATAATTATTGATAATTTAAATAAATATTAATAAAATTACGAATACTGTATTTATTATCAAATATTATTAAATAATATTTAACGTATTGATGTTTTTATTACCTTTGAAATATCAGAAAGGCAAAAAGTGCTGGGAAGATTAAATATTGTAAGGTGATGGAATTGGTACTGACGATAAATGTCAGCACCTGAGTTGTTTGATTAATCAGCTATAGACTCAATCACTGTGACAAAAAAGAAATAATATTGTAAGGTGATGGAATTGGCAAACATGCCCTCCTGTCTCGGGGGTGGAGGTTTGGGATAAAGCGCAGACAT